>Ga0214921_10004291_pt1 | contig 21074 bp, 17 predicted proteins | sample LL1505_MetaG_FD_177992 | JGI IMG/M metagenome (GOLD analysis project Ga0214921, IMG submission 177992) | Freshwater microbial communities from Lake Lanier, Atlanta, Georgia, United States - LL-1505 | ecosystem: Environmental > Aquatic > Freshwater > Lake | place: USA: Georgia | collected...
GAGCGCCGTCGGAATGTTGAACAGCTTGTTGCCTTTGCCGCGCGGCATCTCGGGCACCTCGCCGATCGGAAACACCAGCAGACGACCGTTCTCGCCCTCGCCGTCGACGCAGGCGATCGCGACCAAGGCGTCAGCCCCGGACACCGCCGCAGGTGCCAAAGCCAAAGAATTCTCGGGCACGTTCAACATCGTCTTGCCGGCCTTGCGATCGGTGATCGCGTCGGCCAGTCGCGCCACGAAACCGTAACCGGCATCCGACGCGAACAGCCACTTGCCTTCGGGATCACCCATCATCGCGCCGGCAAACTTCGCGCCATCGGGCGGGTTCAACCGACCCGAGAGCGGCTCGCCGAGACCGCGCGCCGAGGGCAGCGAATGCGCCGGCAGACAATAGGTGCGACCCGTCGTATCGAGAAACACCGCCGGCTGCAGCGACATGCCCCGCACCGACGCCTGAAACGCATCGCCCGCCTTGTATTGCAGCGAACGGGGATCGATCTCGTGTCCTTTGGCGGCGCGAACCCAGCCGCCGGCCGACATCACGACCGTCACCGGCTCGTTCGCGAGCAAAGAGGTTTCGTCGATCGCCTGCGCAGCATCGCGCTCGACGATGCGCGAGCGACGCGGGTCGCCGAACTTCTCGGCATCGGCGGCCAGCTCTTCGCCCACTTTTTTGCGCAGCTTTTTGTCGCTGCCGAGCAGCGTCTGCAGCGCATCGCGCTCGGCGGCAAGTTCGGCCTGCTCGCCGCGGATTTTCATCTCCTCGAGTTTGGCGAGGTGGCGCAGCTTGGTGTCGAGTATCGCCTCGGCCTGGATCTCGCTGAGCGAGAAACGCTTCATCAGCACCGGCTTCGGCTCGTCTTCGCGACGGATGATGCGGATCACTTCGTCGAGATTCAGAAAGGCCGCGAGCAAACCGTCGAGGATGTGCAAGCGTTGCGTGACTTTGTCGAGCCGCCATTGCAGACGACGGCGCACCGTGCCGATGCGAAACTCCAGCCACTGCGACAGGATCTCGCGCAGCCCCATGACTTTCGGGCGCCCATCGAGTCCGATGACGTTCAAGTTGACGCGATAGTTGCGCTCGAGATCGGTGGTGGCGAACAAATGCGCCATCAATTGTTCGGCATCGACTTTCCGACCCTTGGGCACGATGACGAGACGGGTCGGATTTTCGTGGTCCGACTCGTCGCGCAGATCGTCCACCATGGGCAGCTTCTTCGCACGCATCTGCTCGGCAATCTGTTCGAGCACTTTCGAGCCCGAGGTCTGCCAGGGCAACGCGGTGACGACGATGCAATCGTCTTCGACTTCGTAGGTGGCGCGCGCTTTGAAGCTGCCGACGCCTTTGTCGTAGAACTCGGCGAGATCAGCGCGCGGCGAGACGATTTCGGCGCCCGTCGGCAAGTCCGGGCCTTTGACGAACTTCATCAGTTGCCGACTGGTCGCCTCGGGCTCGTCGAGCAAATGCAGACAGGCCGCGGCGATCTCGCGCAAATTGTGGGGCGGGATGTCGGTCGCCATGCCGACCGCGATGCCGGTGGTGCCGTTGAGCAGCAGATTGGGCAAGCGCGCCGGCAACACCACCGGCTCGTCCATAGTGCCGTCGAAGTTCGGCTGCCAATCGACCGTGCCCTCGCCGAGCTCGCGCAACAACACGTCGGCGTAACGCGTGAGTTTCGCTTCGGTGTAACGCATCGCGGCGAAGGATTTGGGATCGTCCTGCGAACCCCAGTTCCCCTGCCCGTCGACGACCGGGTATCGATAGGCGAAGGGTTGCGCCATCAAAACCATGGCCTCGTAACAGGCCGAGTCGCCGTGCGGATGGAATTTTCCGATCACGTCGCCGACCGTGCGCGCCGATTTTTTGTGCTTAGAGACGGCCGACAGACCGAGCTCGCTCATCGCGTAGATGATGCGCCGTTGCACCGGCTTCAAGCCGTCACCGATCGCCGGCAAGGCGCGATCGAGAATGACGTACATCGAGTATTCGAGGTAGGCCTTCTCGGTGAACGCACGCAGCGGCTGGCGCTCGACGCCTTCGAAATTCTGTACTGCCTTTGCCATCAGACGCTCACCTGCGCGAGATTGCCTTTCTCTTCGAGCCATTCACGGCGATCGGCAGCGCGCTTCTTGGCGAGCAGCATGTCCATGAGACTGTCGGTCTGATCGGCGGCGTCGAGCGTCAATTGCACGAGGCGCCGCGTCTTCGGGTCCATGGTGGTTTCGCGCAACTGCGACGGATTCATTTCACCGAGCCCCTTGAAGCGCGTGACCGATGCCTTGGTTTTGGATTTTTCATTTTCGAACCGATGCAGGATCGCATCGCGCTCGGCGTCATCGAGCGCGTAGGCGACCTGCTTGCCGGCATCGATGCGATAGAGCGGCGGCATGGCGACGAATACGTGCCCGTTGTCGACCAACGGCCTGAAGTGCCGCAAGAACAAGGCGCACAGCAGCGTGGCGATGTGCTGACCGTCGGAGTCCGCGTCGGCGAGGATGCAGATCTTGTGGTAACGCAGCCCGGAGATGTCGCTCGTGCCGGGATCGACGCCGAGTGCGACCGCGATATCGTGGACTTCCTGCGAACTGCCGATCTCGCCGGGTTCGAGCTCCCAGGTGTTCAGAATCTTGCCGCGCAGCGGCATGATGGCCTGAAAATCTTTGTCGCGCGCCTGCTTCGCGGAGCCGCCTGCGGAGTCACCCTCGACCAAAAACAATTCGGAGCGCCCGGGATCATCGCCCGCGCAGTCGGCGAGCTTGCCCGGCAACGCCGGACCCCCGGAGATGCGTTTGCGGGTGACCTTCTGCGCCGCCTTGATGCGATCTTGCGCGTTCTGGATCGCATACTGCGCGATGCGCTCGCCGGCATCGGGGTGCTGCGCGAGCCACATGCCGATCGCATCCTTCGCATAACTCTCGACGAGTTGCGCCGCATCGCGCGAAGCGAGCCGCTCTTTGGTCTGCCCGGCGAATTGCGGCTCGCGAATCTTGATGGAGAGGACGTAACGCACGCCGTCCCACACGTCTTCGGGCGCGAGCTTCACGCCTCGCGGCAGGAGATTGCGGAATTCGCAGAACTCGCGCACCGCGGCGGCCGCGCCCGAACGCAAGCCGTTGACGTGCGTGCCGCCCTCGGCGGTCGGGATCAGATTGACATAGCTCTCCGCGATCGCGTTTTCGGCGTCGGGCGCCCAGCAGAGCGCATATTCGACCGAATCCTGGTCCTGTTCGCGCTTGCCGACGATCGGCTCCGGCGGCAAACGCGCCGCCTTGCCGAGCTCGTCGGCCAGATACGCGCCGAGGTCACCCGCAAAGAACCATTCGTCCTTCGTGCCGCTCGCCTCGTCGGTGAACGTGATGCGCAGTCCCGGACACAGCACGGCTTTGGCCTTGAGCGTGTGGCGCAATTGCGGCGTCGAAAACTTGGGTGCATCGAAAAACTTGGGGTCGGGCCAGAACCGCAGCGTCGTACCCGTGTTGCGCTGCCCGACGGTGCCCACTTCTTCGAGTTTCGAACTGAGCGCACCGTCGCGGAAGCCGATGTTGTATTCCTTGCCGCCGCGCCGCACCCGGCATTCCAGTTGCTTCGAGAGCGCGTTGACCACCGACACGCCGACGCCGTGCAAGCCACCGGAAAATTTGTAGCTGTCGCCGTCGAATTTGCCGCCGGCGTGCAAGCGCGTGAGGATCAGTTCGACACCGCTGACTTTTTCTTTCGGGTGGATGTCGACGGGCATGCCGCGCCCGTCGTCGATCACTTCGATCGAGTTGTCTTTGTAGAGCGTGACCGAAATGTGCTTCGCGTGCCCGGCCAGCGCCTCATCGACGCTGTTGTCGATGACCTCGTGCGCGAGGTGATTGGGACGGGAGGTGTCGGTGTACATGCCGGGGCGTCGTCGCACCGGCTCGAGCCCGGAGAGTACCTCGATCGCCGAGGCATCGTAGTCTTTCGCCATCCGCCTATTGTAGGCGCGCGGTGGCCACCCGCGCCATCACGACGCGCTCAGGAAAAATCCGCGAGCAAGGCTTGACGGACGGCAGGCGCAAGCACATCCACCGAGTGCGCGTAACTCTCGTGATCGATGCCGATCGTGACCGCCGCACCGCCGCGCAGGGCCGCAACCATCGCATCGCTGAGTTCAAAACGCAGAAAATGCACGGACGAGGTTTTCTCGTCGTTCTCGCGCTCGAGGTCTTCATCCGCGATCGCGTGCACGCGCGCGAAGTCGGCCACTTGCACGTAGCAGCGATCTTCGATGCCCTTCAGGCGGGCGAGCTCGCGCGCCCTCACCACCGGGTCGGCAAACTCCACCAGCAGCGTCACCTTCCAGTTGCGGCCATCGGGAATGAGCGGATTGTAGGCCGCCAACTCTTCGGCGATGCCCTCGGGCTCGAAGATGCGCTCGGCGCGCAGCATCTCCTGCACCTGGTACTGGATCGTGATGCGATCTTCGAACAACCAAGTGGTGTGCGGCCCGACGGCGACTTGACGATTTTTCTTGTGCGCGATCACGCGCGTACGCACCGCAGAGCGCTCGCGCGCGTACTGCTCGAGAGGCATGAGATCGGACGTCTTGAGCTTATCCATATGCATGTCAGATTCCGTAGGCTTTACGCAGCAATTTGAGAGGGTGTTCCGGCGACTTCGGGTCCTTCAAACCGGTTTCGATTTGATGACCCGCCATCGGGCAATCGGAGGTGTAGTGATCGGGATTCGCGTTTTGCACCCGATTCATGACCGGCTTGCCGATCTTGACCGACGCGGCGCGGAATTCCTTCTTCACCGCATACGTGCCGTTGTGACCCGAGCAGCGCTCGATCACGTCGACTTGGGTGTTGGGCACGAGATTCAGCATGTCGCGGGTCTTGAGCCCGATGTTCTGCACGCGCAGATGGCACGGCACGTGATAACTCACCTTGCCGAGTTCGTCCTGGAAGTCGGTGCGCAGCAGCCCCGCCTTCTGGCGCAGCATCAAATATTCGAACGGATCGAAGATGCGCGCCTTCACGGCCTGCACGTCGGCGTCTTCCGGGAACATCAGCGGCAGTTCCTGCTTGAACATCAGCACGCAGGACGGAATCGGCGCGACGATGTCGTAACCCTCGTCGATCGCCTGCTTGAGCGCGGGGATGTTCGTTTCCTTGTGACGAGCGACCGTCTCGAGATCGCCGAGCTCGAGCTTCGGCATGCCGCAGCATTTTTCCTGCGACACGATTTTCACCGGGATGCCGTTGTGCTCGAACACGGCAACCAGATCGAGGTTCAGGTCGGGTTCGTTGCGATTGCCGTAACAGGTGGTGAACAACACGACTTTGCCGCGCGTCTCCGGCGAGGCCTGCACGTCGAGCTTCGCTTCGTGACCGGCGAGTTGCTTGCGTGCGGAATTCGAGTGGTATTGCGGGATGGGCGCGTCGGTCGCCACGCCGAGCGTCGCATCGAGCAGCTTGCGCCCGACGGCCGTGCCGTTCACGGCGTTGACGACCTCGGACACCACCGGAATGCCGGCGAAACTGCCGACCGCGTCGGTGGCCGAGAGGATGCGATCGCGAAGTCGAACCTCGCCCTTCTTCGCCTTGATCGCCTTGGCGCGCAACATCAGGTGCGGGAAATCGAGATTCCAAGGATGCGGCGGCACGTACGGACACTTCGTCATGTAACACATGTCACAGAGGTAACAGTGATCGACGACGTCCCAGTAAACCTTCTTGTCGACTCCGTCGAGTTCGCCCGTGGGCGATGCGTCGATGGCGTCGAACAGCGTCGGGAACGAGTTGCAGAGCGAGAAACAGCGTCGGCAACCATGACAGATGTCGAAGACGCGCTCGAGTTCCTTGTCGAGTGCGGCTTCGTCGTAGAACGCAGGATTCTTCCAGTCGAGCGGGTGACGCGTCGGCGCCTCGAGCGAACCTTCGCGGCCACCGGTGATGGTGCTGGAACTCATACGGCTACTCCCTGCCTGATTCCGAATCATCTTTGGGCGAACACCGGCAGCCGCAAAGGGCTGCCGGTGTACCCGATCAACGCAGAACGATCAAAGACCGTCGAGGGCCTTCTGGAAGCGGTTCGCGTGCGAACGCTCGGCCTTGGCCAGCGTCTCGAACCAGTCGGCGATTTCGTCGAAGCCTTCGTCGCGGGCCGTCTTGGCCATGCCCGGGTACATGTCCGTGTACTCGTGCGTTTCGCCGGCGATGGACGCCTTGAGGTTCAGCTTGGTGTCACCGATCGGCAGACCCGTGGCCGGGTCACCCGACGCTTCGAGGTACTCGAGGTGACCGTGCGCGTGGCCGGTCTCGCCCTCGGCGGTCGAACGGAACACGGCCGAAACGTCGTTGAAACCTTCAACGTCGGCCTTGGCTGCGAAATAGAGATAGCGGCGGTTCGCCTGGGATTCGCCCGCGAAGGCGTCCTTCAGGTTCTGCTCGGTCTTGCTTCCTTTGAGTTGCACAGAGACTCTCCTTGGTTGGAAACGGTGAAGCGCAGGAACGGGTGCGGGGCCTTGCGATCCCTCGCAAGCCAGCGCTTTAGACTTGGTCTAGCCGCGCGAACTGTAATCAGCCGCGGTCACAGCGTCAACCGCGGTTCACCACCCCCCCGACCCGTCGGTATAAGCTTCGGGCCCTACCCAGCAGGATTCCGCCGTGACCAAGCCCAAACGCCCCCCGGATTTCGAAAAATCGTTGCAGGAGCTCGAAACGCTGGTCGAGCGGCTCGAGCGCGGCGATTTGCCCCTGGACGAGGCACTGAAGGCCTTCGAGCGCGGCGTCGCCCTGACGCGCGAATGTCAGAGTGCGCTTGCCGCAGCCCAGAGTCGCGTCGACATTCTGCTGCAACGCGAGGGTGCCGAGACCCTCGCCCCGTTCGCGACCGACGCCGACGAAGCCGACGAGACCGAAGCCGAGGATTGATGGAGTACCGCGCGCGCATCGAAGGGGTGCTGGAGCGCGCGCTCGCGCTGCCCGATCCCGGCTCGCCTCGCCTGCGCGAGGCCATGCGCTACAGCGTGCTCGGTGGCGGCAAACGTCTGCGTCCTTTGCTGGTGTACACCGCAGGCGCCGCGCTCGGTGCAAGCGCCGAAGTGCTGGACGACCCGGCCGCAGCCGTCGAGTTGATCCACGTTTACAGTCTCGTGCACGACGATCTGCCGGCGATGGACGATGACGATTTGCGTCGCGGCCGACCGACCTGCCATCGCGCGTTCGACGAAGCGACGGCGATACTCGCCGGCGATGCGCTGCAAGCGCTCGCCTTCGAAGTGCTGGCCGGCACGGGTGCGTACGCCGAGCCCGAGCTGCGTCGTCGCCTCGTCATGACGCGTCTTTTGGCGCGCGGCATCGGCACGCTCGGCATGGCCGGAGGACAAGCCATCGATCTCGAAGCCGTCGGTCGCGAACTCGATCTGACGCAATTGCAGGAAATGCACCGGCGGAAAACCGGTGCGCTGATCGAAACCAGCGTTCTGCTCGGCGCAGCGGCGGCCGACGTTCATGACGGTCCGCGCTACGAAGCGCTGCGACACTACGGCGACGCCATCGGCATCGCCTTCCAGATCCAGGACGACATCCTCGACGTCACCGGCACCACGGCCGACATCGGCAAGATCGCCGGCGCCGATGCGGCCCGCGACAAACCGACCTACACCAGTCTGCTCGGACTTGATGGCGCCAAGCGCGCGGCCACGGAGCAGCGCGCACGCGCACTCGATGCGCTCGCGCCGCTCGGCAGCGCCGGCGCCGAACTCGCGAAGCTCGCGGACTTCGTCATCGGCCGCGCCAGCTGAGTCGCGGTAACATTCGCCCATGAGTGATCCTGCCGGCCAAGCCGATGCATTTCCGTTGCTGTCGCGCATCGAGCGCCCGGCGGATCTGCGCGCGCTCGAGGATGCGCAAGTCGCCACCGTGTGCGACGAACTGCGCAACTATCTGATCAATACCGTCGCGACGCGGGGCGGACACTTTGCCGCGGGTCTCGGCACGGTGGAACTCACGGTCGCGTTGCATCGCGTCTTCGACACGCCGCACGATCGCATCGTGTGGGACGTGGGCCATCAAGCCTATCCGCACAAAGTCCTCACGGGTCGACGGGATCGTCTGGCCACGATCAAACAGAAAGACGGTCTTGCTCCGTTCCCAACCCGAAGCGAAAGCGAATACGACACCTTCGGCGTCGGGCATTCGAGCACCTCGATCAGCGCCGCACTCGGCATGGCGGTCGCGGCGCAACGCGAAGGGCTGGACAGACGCGTCGTCGCCGTCATCGGGGACGGCGCGATGACCGGCGGCCAGGCCTTCGAAGCGTTGAACAACGCGGGCTCGTTGCAGGCGAATTTGCTCGTCGTGCTCAACGACAACGACATGTCGATTTCCGAAAACGTCGGCGCGATGTCGCGATATCTCGCCCGCATCATCTCCGGGCGCACCTACGCAAGTCTGCGTGAAGGCGGCAAGAAGGTGTTGCGCGACCTGCCGGTGATGCGCGAGTTCGCCAAGCGCTCGGAAGAGCACTTCAAAGGTTGGCTGTTGCCCGGCACGCTCTTCGAAGAGCTCGGCTTCAACTACATCGGGCCGATCGACGGCCATGATATCGGCATGCTGGTGCGCACCCTGCGCAATCAGCGCGAGCTCAAAGGCCCGCAGTTCCTGCACGTCGTCACGCGCAAAGGCAAAGGCTATGCGCCTGCCGAGGCCGATCCGATCAAGTGGCATGGCCCGGGCCCGTTCGATCCGGCCAGCGGCACGATCTTCAAAGAAAAATCCGCGGGACCGAGTTTCTCGCAAGTGTTCGGCGACTGGCTGTGCGATGCCGCCGACGCAGACCCGAAGCTCATCGGCATCACCCCGGCGATGCGCGAGGGGTCGGGCATGGTGGAGTTTTCGCGCCGCTTTCCCGATCGGTATTTCGACGTCGCCATCGCGGAGCAACATGCCGTGACCTTCGCCGCCGGTCTCGCCTGCGAGGGCTACAAGCCGGTGGTCGCGATTTATTCGACCTTCCTGCAGCGCGGGTACGATCAGCTCGTGCACGACGTGGCTTTGCAGAACCTGCCGGTCATCTTCGCTCTCGATCGCGCCGGCCTCGTCGGCAGCGACGGGGCGACGCATCAAGGTGCCTACGACATTTCGTTCCTGCGCTGCATTCCGAACATGGTGCTGATGACGCCGGCCAACGAAGACGAATGCCGCCGCATGCTGCAGACGGCCACCACGCTCTCCGGTCCGTCCGCGGTTCGTTATCCGCGCGGCGTCGGCGATGGCAACGCGACCCGCGGACCGCTCGAGACCTTGCCCGTCGGCCGCGGCGAAATCTGTCGCGAGGGGCGCAGCGGACTCGCGATTCTGGTGTTCGGAACGCTGTTGAAATCGGCGCGACCGATCGCCGCGGAACTCGACGCCACGCTCGTCAACATGCGCTTCGTGAAGCCGCTGGATCAGGCGCTGTTGGCGCGCATCGCTGCCGACCACGCGGCCATCGTGACGATCGAGGAGAATGCGATCGCAGGCGGTGCCGGCTCGGCCGTCGCCGAAGCCCTCGCCGCGCTCGATCTGCAGCGGCCGCTGCACTCGATCGGCATACCCGATCGGTTCATCGAACATGGCAGTCGCGACGATTGCCTCGCGGCCGCCGGACTCGATGCGGCGAGCCTCGCCCGCAACGTCACGCAATGGTGGCGCGCGCAGGGCGGCGCGAACGATTTGCGACAAGTACGCTGAATTTCCAAACGAAGGTTTTCCGATGTCCTCCGCCAATACCGTCGAAGACGTCCAAGGTCGTGCCGATCACCGGCGCATTCCGATCGACAAGGTCGGCATCAAGGACATTCGGCATCCCGTCAAACTGCGCGATCGCTCCACGGGCGAGCAGCACACCATCGCGACGTTCAACATGTACGTGAACCTGCCGCACGATTTCAAAGGCACGCACATGTCGCGATTCGTCGAGATCCTGCATCGCGAACGCGAAATCTCCGTGGAGAATTTCGGACGCATGCTCGAGGAGATGACGCAGCGACTCGAAGCCGAAGCCGGGCACATCGAGATGAACTTCCCGTTTTTCGTGATGAAAAAGGCGCCCGTGTCGGGCGTCGAGAGCCTGATGGATTATCAGGCGACGCTGATCGGCGAGCGACGCGGCGCGACGTCTGACGTGTGGGTGCGCGTCGTGGTGCCGGTGACCAGCCTATGCCCGTGCAGCAAGAAGATTTCCGAGCGCGGCGCGCACAACCAGCGCTCGCACGTGACGATCTCGGCGCTGCTCAATGCGCACATGTGGATCGAAGAATTGATCGACATCGCGGAATCCGAAGCCTCCTGCGAAGTGTTCGGCATCCTGAAACGCCCGGACGAGAAATACGTCACGGAGCGTGCCTACGACAATCCGAAGTTCGTCGAAGACCTGGTGCGCGACATCGCGATGCGCCTGAACGCGGAAACACGCGTCACCGCGTACGTGGTCGAAGCGGAAAACTTCGAATCCATCCACAACCACTCGGCGTACGCGCTCATCGAGCGCGACAAACGCAACGACGCTCAGGCGAAGTGATCGAAGCCCGCGTGCGCTTGCGGCACGGGACACCCGTCGCGGGTGAGTACGACGCCCTCGCCTTCGCGTAGCACGCCGATCTCGGCGATACGCGGCATCCCGACCGTACCCCGCAGCGCCTCGATGGCAGGCCAGTGCGCAGGCGGAACGGTGAACAGCAATTCATAGTCGTCGCCGCCGGTGAGTGCAGATCGCGTAGCCGCTTCAGCATCATGGATCGCCGCGAGCGCCGCCGAAATCGGCAAGCGTTCGAGCTCGAGGTGCGCAGCACACCCGCTCGCGGTGGCGAGTTTCGCCAAGTCGCCTTGCAGTCCATCGGAGATGTCGATGCACGCGCTCGCAATCATGAGCAAAGCACGACCGAGCGCGACACGCGGTACGGGAAACTCGAAACGCTCGCGCAACTCGGCGGCCTGCTCGGGCGCGGCGGACGCGCTCAGGCGCGCTTGCAGCAACGCGAGCCCGGCAGCGGCATCGCCCGGCGTACCCGACACGAAGATGCGATCTCCCGGACGCGCGCCGGCACGACGCAAGCCACGACCCCGCGGCAAAAATCCGAGCACTTGAACGCCGACGACGAGCGGACCTCGCGTGGTGTCACCGCCGACGAGCGCCACGTCGTGCGCGCGCGCAAGCGAGGCGTAGCCCGTGGCGAACTCGGCGAGCCAATCGTCCTCGGCCGCAGGCAGCGTCAGCGACAACAACGACCAGGCCGGGGTCGCACCCATGGCGGCGATATCGCTGAGGTTGACGGCGAGCGCCCGATGACCGATCGAGCGCGGCGCAGCGCCACGCGGAAAATGCACATCTTCGACCAAGGTGTCGCTGACGGCCACCAGATCGTGGTCGGGCGGCGGACGCAAAATCGCACCGTCATCCCCCACGCCGAGCACGACGTCGCCACGCAACGCACCGACGGCGCGAAAATATCGATCGATCAGCGCAAATTCACCGCGCGCCATCACTGCTCGTGCGGTCGCAACTCGCGCGCCGCGCGATCGAGGACCGCATTGACGAATTTGTGGCCGTCGGTCGCCCCGAATCGTTTGGTGATGGCGACGGCTTCGTTGAGCACGACGCGCCACGGCACTTCGGGGTGGTGCAGCAATTCATAGATACCGATCAACAATACCGCATGCTCGACCGGATCGAGCTCCACCGGTTTGCGATCTGTGTATGCGGCGAGCCGCTCATCGAGCGCCACCCGATCGACGGCGATTCCCTGCACCAGTGCGACGAAGAACGGTTCGTCGGCCCGCGCCATGTCCTCTTCGGTGCGAAAATCGGTGACGAGGTCCTGCCAAGGGCCGTCGTTCAACTGCAAGCGATAGAGCGCCTGCAGCGCAAGCTTGCGCGCCACCGAGCGCGCGCCCGCAGCCGGATCGCGCCGAGTCCCCGAAGCACGCGTCATGTCATACCCCGCAAAGAAAATCGCGCCATCTCGATCGCCGCTTCGATGAATTCTCGGCCCTTGTCGAGACGCGCGGGATCAGCGCGCTCTTCGGCCTGGGCCACCGTGTTCACGGTGAGCACGCCGAAGATCACGGGCACGGGCGTTTCAAGCCCGACCTGCATGAGACCGCGTGCGCACTCGCCCGCGACGTAATCGAAGTGCGGCGTATCGCCACGAATGATGCAGCCGAGCGCCACGATCGCATCGCAATCGCCGGCGAGCGCAAGCTTCCGGCAGGCGAACGGCAACTCGAAAGCACCCGGGACGTGATGCACGGTGAGCGCGGCGTCATCCCCCTGCAAGCGCGCCCACGCGGCGCGCGCCGACGCGAGCATCTCACCGACGATGACATCGTTGAAGCGCGCGGCGACCAGCGCCACGCGCAAGCCGCGGGCGTCCAACGTCGGTGCGCTCGCACGATCGAGTTTCATGATTCGCAGTCCACGTAACTTTCCACTTCGAGGTCAAAGGCCGACAGACCGTGCATGGTCTTGGGTGCCGACAACACGCGCATAGTCTTGATACCGAGATCTTTCAGGATCTGTGCCCCGATGCCGTAGGTGCGCAGCACCGGCGCCGCTTCGCTCGCGCCGGCATCGGTCTGAGCACCGAGCGACCGCACGGCATCGGCGAGCTCGCGCGGCGTTTCGGTGTCGCGCAGGATGACGATCACGCCCGCGCCTTCCTGTGCGATGCGGGCCATCGCCGCACGCAACGTCCAGCGGCGCCGCTCGCGCGCCGCAGGCGTGGCGGCGTCGACGCCGAGTACGTCGCGCAAGGTGTCGGTGACGTGTACGCGCACCAAAGGCGCACGCTCTTTGGCCCAGGCGCCGCGCGTGAGCACGAGATGCACGTCGCGATGCACGTGATCCTGATAGGCAAGCAACTGGAATTCACCGAATTCGGTCGCCACCATGCGCTCGGCGACGCGTTCGACCGAACGCTCGTTGCGCAGTCGATAGCGGATGAGATCGGCGATCGTGCCGATGCGCAGCCCATGCTGCTGCGCGAATCTTTCCAGTTCGGGACGCCGCGCCATGGTGCCGTCGTCGTTCATGATTTCGACGATCACGGCAGCGGGCTCGAGTCCCGCCAGACGCGCAAGGTCGCAACCCGCTTCGGTGTGACCTGCGCGCGTGAGCACGCCCCCCGGTTGCGCCATGATCGGAAAAATATGACCGGGTTGGCGCAGATCCTGCGGGCGGGCGTCACGCGCGACGGCCGTGCGCACGGTGTGGGCGCGATCGTGCGCGGAAATTCCGGTGGTGACGCCTTCGGCCGCTTCGATCGAGAGCGTGAAGTTGGTGCGATGTTCGCGATGCGTATCGCTCACCATCAACGGCAAACGCAGCTGCTGACAGCGTTGTTGCGTGAGCGTGAGGCAGATAAGGCCACGACCGTAGCGGGCCATGAAATTGATGTCTTCGGGACGAACTTTTTCTGCTGCCATCAGCAGATCGCCCTCGTTCTCGCGGTGCTCGTCGTCGAGGATCACCACCATGCGACCGGCCGCAAGATCCGCCAGCACGTCTTCGATGCGATCGAAACCGCGCTCGGTCTCTGCTGCGCGCACGCTCGTCATGTCAACGCGCCTCACCGATCAGACGCTCGACGTAACGTGCGACTTGATCGATCTCGAGATTGACGCGACGGCCCGGCGCCAGCGTGCCGAGCGTCGTCACCTCCCAGGTGTGCGGGATGAGATTGACGCCGAAGACGTCACCCTCGACTTCGTTGACCGTGAGACTCACGCCGTCGATCGCGACCGACCCTTTGCGCGCGACGTAACGCGAGAGTGCGGCCGGCACGCGAAAGCGCACCCGCTGCGAACGCGCATCGCCTTGCACGGAGAGCACTTCGGCCAGACCATCGACATGACCGGACACCAGATGCCCGCCGAGGGCATCGCCCGCACGCAGCGCAGGCTCTAGATTCACCTGATCGCCCGAGCGCAACTGACCGAGCGTGGTGAGCGACAAGGTCTCGTTCGACACGTCGGCAGAAAAAGTTTTGGAGGTGAGCTCGAGTGCAGTGAGACAGACACCCGAGACCGCGATGCTGTCACCGGTGCGCGCGTCCGCCAACGACAGGCGCGACACTTCGATGGTCAATCGCAGATCACCGCCCTGCGCTTGCAGCGCCGCGATGCGACCCATGTCTTGAACGATGCCGGTGAACATGCCTAGCCTCCAGAGCGCAGCATGATACGGACATCGGGCCCGATCTGTCGCAGATCGTGCACCCGATAGGCCTGCGCGTCCGCCAGTCGCGCCAGCGCAGGCAGTTGCGCGAGCGGCCGCGCATCGGGGCCTAAAAATTTCGGCGCCAAGTACAACACCACTTCGTCGGCCCACTGCTCGGCGAGCAATGCGCCGGCGAGCGTCGCACCCGCTTCGGTCCAGATTTCGTTATGACCTGCCGCGCCCATCCACTCGAGCGCCGCGCGCAACGACACGCGTCCCGTTGCGTCGGCCGGCAGCCGCTGCACGTGGACACGCTCGCCGTGGGACGTCGTACGCACGGCGGATTCGACCGCGAGCAGTACCACGTCGCCGGGCGTGGCAAACAGCTGCGCATCGGCGCGAATGCGCAAATGGCTATCGAGCACAATGCGCGTCGGATGACGCGGCGGCGTGACGTCGATGCCGCGGACGTCGAGACGCGGGTCGTCGGCGATCACCGTTGCGCTCGTCGAGAGTAGCGCGGCGCTCGCGGCACGAAATCGATGTACGTCCGCACGCGCGGAGTCCGAGCTGATCCAGCGGCTCTCGCCGTTCGCGAGTGCCGTACGACCATCGAGACTGGCGGCGAGTTTCAAGCGCAGCCAAGGGCGGCCGCGACGCATGCGCGCAAAGAATCCGAGATTGAGCTCGGCGCCGCGTTCGCCGAGCAATCCCGTCTCGACGCGCACGCCCGCGGCACGCAGACGTGCCGCGCCACTGCCGTCGACCCGCGGATTGGGATCGCCGTTCGAATAGACGACGCGCGCAATGCCTGCCGCGATCAAGGCTTCGCTGCACGGGGGCGTCCGACCATGATGGTTGCAAGGTTCGAGCGTCACGTACGCCGTTGCGCCACGCGCTGCGGCGCCCGCCACGCGCAACGCGAACACTTCGGCATGCGGCTCTCCGGCGCGCTGATGCCAGCCCTCGCCGATGATGCGCTCGTCGCGCGCCACCACGCATCCGACGCGCGGATTGGGTTGCGTCGTGTTGCAACCAAGCGCGGCGAGTTCGAGCGCGCGTTCCATGGCGCGCCGATCAAAATCCGAAAAATCACTCATCGCGTTTGCCGCGGCCGCGCGGTGGCCCGACCTGCCCGACCGGCGGGTCGCCGAGTAGCGACATCTGCCCGGCCAAGGGCTCGCGTCGGCGCCGATGCCGCAGCTTTTCCACCTCGTCGCGAAAGGCTTCGACATCCTGGAAGGAGCGATACACGGACGCGAAGCGCACGTAGGCCACCTCGTCGAGGTGACGCAATTCTTCCATCACCATCTCGCCGACTTGTCGCGATGGCACTTCGCGCTCACCGAGACTGCGCAAGCGATGACTGATTCGGCCGATCGCCTCTTCCATGCGCTCTCCCGGCACGGGGCGTTTCTCCAACGCTTTCAGCAGGCCGAGTCGCAGTTTTTGCTCGTCGAACGGTTCGCGACTGCCGTGACTCTTCACGATCAAGGGCATGACCAGTTCGGCCGTCTCGAAGGTCGTGAAACGTTCGCCGCAAGCGAGACACTCGCGCCGCCTTCGAATCTGACGCCCCTCGGCCGCCAGACGCGAGTCGTTCACCTTGGTCTCTTCGTGATTGCAGAAGGGGCAGTGCACGATGACGACCCGTCGCGGCGGTGGTCTGCGATCAGCGTCGCGGCGCGTACACCGGGAAGCGACGACAGAGCGCCGTCACTTGCCCGCGAACGCGCTCGATCGAGGCTTCGGATCCTTCGGCATCGAGGATGTCGGCGATCCAGTCGGCGACCTGCACGATCTCGGCCTCTTTGAAGCCGCGCGTGGTCGCCGCCGGCGTACCGACACGCACGCCACTCGTGACCATCGGCGGACGCGGATCGTTCGGCACCGCGTTCTTGTTGACCGTGATGTGCGCGCGACCGAGCGCGGCATCGGCATCCTTGCCGGTGATGTTCTTGTCGGCGAGATCGATCAGCAACAGATGATTGTCGGTGCCGCCCGAGACGATGCGATAACCACGCTGCTGCATGCGCGCGGCCATCGCCCGGGCGTTGGCGAGCACCTGCTTCTGGTAATCGACGAATTCCGGTTGCAGGGCTTCGAGGAACGCCACCGCCTTGGCGGCGATCACGTGCATCAGCGGCCCGCCCTGCGTGCCCGGGAACACCAGCGAGTTGAATTTTTTGGTGAGCTCGTCGTTCTTGCGCGCGAGGATCAAGCCGCCGCGCGGGCCGCGCAGCGTCTTGTGCGTGGTCGTCGTGACGACGTCCGCGTACGGGATCGGCGTCGGATAGACGCCCGCGGCCACGAGACCCGCCACGTGCGCCATGTCGACGTGCAGATACGCGCCGACCTTGTCGGCGATCGCACGGAACCGCGGGAAATCGAGCACCCGCGAATACGCCGAGAATCCGGCGATGATCAGCCGCGGCTTCACTTCGAGCGCCTGACGCTCGAGCGCGTCGTAATCGATTTCGCCGTTGTCCGGACGGATGCCGTACTGGTGGGCGGTGAAGAGCTTGCCCGAGAAATTCACTTTGGCGCCGTGCGTGAGGTGGCCGCCGTGATCGAGACTCATGCCGAGGATCGGGTCACCGGCTTTCAGAAGCGCGAGGTAGACCGCCGCATTGGCCTGCGAGCCCGAGTGCGGCTGCACGTTCGCGTAATCGGCACCGAACAATTTTTTGGCGCGCTCGATGGCGAGCGTCTCGGCGACGTCGACGTGTTCGCAGCCACCGTAGTAGCGCTTGCCCGGATACCCTTCGGCGTACTTGTTGGTGAGCACCGAGCCCTGCGCCTCGAGCACGCGCGGGCTGGCGTAGTTCTCCGAGGCGATGAGTTCGATGTGATCTTCTTGCCGCTGCATTTCGGCGTGGATGGCGGCATCGAGCTCGGGATCGAATCCCGCAATTTTCGTATCGGCTGGGAACATCGTCGGAGGCCTCGGCGCAGGCAAAAGGGATGCCGCTATTCTAAACGAACAAACCCTCCACCACCGCGTTCCAGCCGCGCGCGATGTTGCCGCGGTCGTACCCGCCGCCGCCCAATGCCAGAACCCGCCCGTGGCCGAGCCGCTCGGCGAGCGCCGTGAGATCGGCGGCGGCCTGGCGATGCACCGCGTCCGAGAACGCCAGATGTGCAAGCGGATCGCCCGCCAGGCTGTCGGCGCCGCACTGCAGAACGATGAATTGCGGCGCATGGGCCTCGAGATGACGCAACACGCGCGGCCATACGGCCGCGAATGCGTGATCGTCGGCGCCGGGCGCCAAGGGAATGTTGAGTTTGGTGCCGGCCGCCGCGCCCTTGCCCCGCTCGGCTTCGCTGCCGGTGCCCGGATAGAGAAATCTCCCATCCTCGTGCAGATCGGCGAACACCAGCTGCGGGTCGTCTTCGAACGCGTAGAACACGCCGTCGCCGTGATGCGCATCGATGTCGACATAGGCTATGCGCTCGAGCCCGCGCGCCGCGCGCAGCCACTCGATCACGACGCCGCAATCGTTCAGCGCACAAAACCCGGCCGCACCGCCCCGCGCGGCGTGATGCAAACCGGCGATCGGCACGAAGGCGCGGCGCACACGGCCGAACATCATCGCCTCGGCCGCCGCGAGCGCACCGCCGGCGACGTCGGAGGCCGCCTCGAAAATGCCGCGGAACACCGGCGTGTCGCCGCCATCCAGATGCCCGACCCCCTCGCCCGAGCGCGCTTGCACGAACTCGAGGTAGGGCAGCGTGTGGAACAGTTGCAGCTCTTCGAGCGTGGCCATGCGCGTATCTTCGACGAGACAACGTCGCTCGAGCCCGCGCGCCGCGAACTCGCGGTAGAACGCCGCGTGACGATCCGTGCCGAACGGGTGGTTGTGGCCGAACCCGTAACGGGCCAATCGTTCACCCGCGATGACCAAAACCTCGGACATGATGCGGCCGAGCCTAGCACAGGCGATAATGCGCCCATGGCTCAATACATTTACACGATGAACCGCGTCGGCAAGATCGTGCCTCCCAAACGGCACATCCTGCGCGACATCAGTCTGTCATTTTTCCCCGGCGCCAAGATCGGCGTGCTGGGCCTCAACGGCTCGGGCAAATCCACGCTGCTCAAGATCATGGCGGGGCTCGACTCGAACATCGAGGGTGAAGCGCGCCCGCAATCGGGGATCAAAGTCGGATACCTGCCGCAGGAACCCGAACTCGACGCGGCAAAAACGGTGCGCGAAGAAGTCGTACAGGGCATCGGCGGAATGTTCGCGAAAGTCGAACGCTTCAACGCGATCAGCGAACAGTTCGCCGAACCGATGTCCGACGACGAGATGAACAAACTGCTCGAAGAGCAAGCCAAGCTGCAAGACGACATCGACGCCGCGGGCGGCTGGGAACTCGACCGAAAGCTCGAGATCGCCGCCGACGCGCTGCGCCTGCCGCCCTGGGATGCGCTCATCGGCCAACTCTCCGGCGGTGAAAAGCGTCGCGTCGCGTTGTGCCGGCTGCTGCTCTCGGCGCCCGACATGTTGTTGCTCGACGAACCGACCAACCACCTCGACGCCGAGTCGATCGCGTGGCTGGAAAAATATCTGGAGGCGTATCCGAGCACCGTGATCGCGGTCACGCACGATCGCTACTTCCTCGACAACGTCGCCGAGTGGATCCTCGAACTCGACCGCGGCCACGGCATCCCCTATCACGGCAACTATTCAAGCTGGCTCGAGCAGAAGGAAAAGCGTCTCGCCCAGGAAGAGCGCGAGCGCGAAGCACTGCGCAAGACTCTGGAGCGCGAGCTTGAATGGGTCCGCCAGAATCCGAAGGCGCGGCAGGCCAAGAGCAAGGCGCGCATGCAGCGGTACGAAGAGCTCGCCTCGCGCGAATTCCAGGAACGCAACGAGACCAACGAAATCTACGTTCCGCCGGGCGAGCGTCTCGGTGATCTCGTGATCGAAGCCAAAGGTCTGCGCAAAGCCTTCGGCGATCGGCTGCTGATCGACAACCTGAATTTCAACCTGCCGCCGGGCGGCATCGTCGGCATCATCGGCCCGAACGGCGCCGGCAAGACGACGCTGTTCCGCATGCTCACCGGAGCCGAGACGCCGGACGCAGGCGAGATCCGCATCGGGCCCACGGTCAAACTCGCCTACGTCGACCAGTCGCGCCAAGCACTCAACGACAAAAACAGCGTCTGGCAGGAAATCTCCAACGGGCTCGACCTCATCAAGGTCGGCAACTACGAGACCCCCTCGCGCGGCTACGTCGGTCGCTTCAATTTCAAAGGCACGCAGCAGCAACAACTGATCGGCGAGTTGTCGGGCGGCGAACGCAACCGCGTGCATCTGGCCAAAGTACTGAAGTCCGGCGGCAACGTCCTGTTGCTCGACGAACCGACCAACGATCTCGACGTCGAGACGCTGCGCGCCCTAGAAGAGGGTCTGCTCGCGTTCCCGGGCTGCGCCGTGGTGATCTCGCATGATCGCTGGTTCCTCGATCGCATCGCCACCCACATCCTCGCCTTCGAAGGCAACTCGGAAGTGGTGTGGTTCGAGGGGAATTACCAGGAATACGTCGAGGACTATCGCAAGCGTCGCGGCGAAGATGCGGCCCAGCCGCATCGCATCCGCTACAAACCTTTGACGCGCTGAGCGCGAGGCTTCAACCAACCCAGACGCGGGCGTTGCGGAACAAGCGCATCCAACCCGAATACTCGGGTGCGGCGGCCGGTCGCCACGACATCTGCACGTTGCGGAACACGCGCTCCGGGTGCGGCATCGCGATGGTGACGCGACCGTCGAGATTGCACAACGCCGCCAGACCATTGGGTGAACCGTTCGGGTTCGACGGATAGTCGACGGCGATCGCACCCGCCGCGCTCACGTAACGCAAGCCGACGGTGCCCGAGGATTCGCAACGCGCCGCCTGCATGACATCGCGGAATTCCGCCCGCCCTTCGCCGTGCGACACCGCGATCGGCAGCATCGAACCGCGCATGCCGGCCAACAGGATCGACGGCGAATCCTGCACTTCGACCAGCGTCGCGCGCGCTTCGAATTGTTCGACCCGATTGCGCACGAAACGCGGCCAGTGCTCGGCACCGGGCACGATGGGCGCGAGTTGCGCCATCATCTGGCAACCGTTGCACACGCCGAGCGCGAAGCGATCGCTGCGCGCGAAGTAATCCTCGAACAGGTCGCGCAGTCGCGCGTTGAACAGGATGGATTTGGCCCAACCCTCGCCCGCGCCGAGCACGTCGCCGTAGGAAAATCCGCCGCAGGCCACGAGCCCGCGAAACTCCGTCAACGCGCGACGCCCCGCGATCAGATCGGTCATGTGCACGTCGTGCGCTTCGAACCCTGCGCGATCGAAGACTGCGGCCATCTCGGACTGACTGTTCACGCCTTGCTCGCGCAAGATGGCGACCGCCGGACGCACACCGCGCGCCACGAACGGCGCCGCCACGTCCTGCTCGGCATCGAAAGACAACGCAACTTGCAACGCCGGCGCGTCGAAACGCGTCGCGAGTGCGAATTCTTCGCGCGCGCACTCGGGATCGTCGCGCAGTGCGCGCATGCGATACGAGGTTTCGGACCACTCGCGTTTCAGCGTCGACCAATCCTCTTCGATGCACACCTCGCCGGCGCGCAACACGATGCGCGACGTCTCGAGCGGTCGTCCGATGCGCGTGACGGCTCCGGCAAGCCCGTGCGCGGCAAAAACGGCCTCGACCGCGGCAAGTTCAGACTCGCGCACCTGCAACACGACGCCGAGTTCTTCGGCGAACAAGGCTGCAAGCCCGTGCTCGCCTGCGGCGACCGGCAAGTCGATCTCGAGCCCCATGTGCCCGGCGAACGCCATTTCGAGCAGCGTCACCGCGACGCCACCGTCGGAGCGATCGTGGTACGCGAGCAAGCGATCA
>Ga0214921_10004292_pt1 | contig 21071 bp, 20 predicted proteins | sample LL1505_MetaG_FD_177992 | JGI IMG/M metagenome (GOLD analysis project Ga0214921, IMG submission 177992) | Freshwater microbial communities from Lake Lanier, Atlanta, Georgia, United States - LL-1505 | ecosystem: Environmental > Aquatic > Freshwater > Lake | place: USA: Georgia | collected...
TCGATTGCATTGGAGACTTCGATACATCCAGAAGACCTAAAGCCTACCTGCGGCGCATCGGCATGGTCATGGGACAACGCAATCAACTTCATCCCGACCTTCCAGCTATTGACTCGTTTCGGCTGAGTCAGGCCATCTATGACATTCCGGAAGCACGCTTCCAGGGCCGTCTCGACCAATGCCTCAAGCTTTTTGAAATTGAGGAAAAACTAAATATTCCAGTTCGAAAGCTATCACTTGGCGAACGCATGAAGATGGAGCTTATTTTGGCCATCCTCCATGAGCCGGAGTTACTCTTTTTGGATGAGCCTACCATTGGCCTGGATTTTAACGCCGCTCGTCAAATTCGTACGTTTTTGGCTGAGGCCAATAAAAAATTTGGCATCACCATTATTTTGACGTCGCATTACACAAAAGACATCGAAGAACTCTGCCGACGCGTCATCCTTGTGAATCACGGCAAGACTATTTATGACGGGCCTTTAGATGGCCTGGACGAGAGAATCCAGGGCGAACGGCAATTCAGCATCACCATGGCAGATGCTGCCTCCGCGCAAGAACTTATCGCTTGGGTTAAAAGCCGACCTGATTTAACTCTCATGGCAAGCGAGACCAAACATGAAAGTCCTCAAGAAAAAACTGACGAGCAAAACACCGTCGACTTCGCGGTGACGACACGTCTAGCGCCGGAGGTTGCAAAATCGCTTTTCGAAACATCAAACTCGTCTTCGATACGCGATCTAGCGATAGGTGAACGGAGTCTGGAAGATATCTTTGCCGAAATCTATCGCCGATCACCAGAGGCAAGCTCCCATCACAACGAGACCGCATCGCCATGACTTCGTCGATTGAAAAAAATCAAACCGCGCCTTTTTTGATCCTTCTAAAAGCCAGCGGGGTCTACTTTGGTCAGTGCATCCAAGCCGCGTTGCTTTATCGCAGCGCCCTAGCCATATTTCTAATCTCTGAGGCATTCGCTTATGCAGGATTTATTACCTTCTGGTACAAAGCCGCTGCATCAAACCCCTCTCAGCAAATCTACCAACCACTAGCACTAGTGTTATATTTCGCTCTGGCCTCATTTCACCATAGCATTCAACATCACGCCGCTTCGCGAGACCTTGGCAGCGATATCCGGCTAGGAAAATTGTCTTACGCCATCATCAGACCGTTTCCTTTTTTGCTGCAGGCCGCCTTGCGTAGCATGGCTTTCACTCTAACTTACTTTATTCTGTTACTGCCGTTACTGATTGGTGCCTTTGTATTTGTACCGTCCCTATGGCAGTCATTTAGTGCGGGCTTCATGCCCCAAACCTGGTGGCAGTACTCCATTGCTCTCTTCATCGGTCTTGGATGCGGTTGGTTCGTGAGGATGCTAGTCGGCATGCTTGCATTTGATATGGCGCAAATCTGGGGGCCAGACACTTTTTTTATTGCGCTTTACTACGCAGCAAGCGGCGCAGTATTTCCAGTCGATCTACTTCCGATCTGGGCGATGACTATCGTAAAATATACGCCCATGTATTACATGGTAGGTTTTCCCGTCTTGACTCTCATGGGTCGAATCCCGGCTGCGGACTTTAACACAGAAGCCAGCCGAGGAGTTCTGGTCCTGGCTATGACCTTTATACTTATGCTCCTACTCTGGCGCCGTGGGATCAAACGCTTTGAGGCTATTGGAATATGATTCGCTATTATTGGAACATCACAAAAAAAGTCGCCGCGATCAGCACCTCGAGTATGTTGGCCTACCGCAGCAATGTATTGTTCTTTTTCCTTTTTGAGTCGCTGTTCCTGGCCGCAAATATGGGTGGTATCGCCTTGGGCGTTCAGTTGGCCGGCGGCCAACTGAGCGGCTGGAGTTTTAATCAAGTTATGTTTGTGGCGAGTGTTTTTGGCGTCGGGCACCAAATCTTCACCGCACTCTGCATTAGTGGCCTGTTTCACACGGGATGGTTTGTGTGGTCTGGACGTATGGACTACGTGCTTTTAAAGCCCCTTCATCCGCTGATTGCGATGCACGCCGCCAATGAATTTATTGTTAGCAATGTCCCAAACCTGATCATCAACATAGTTATTTTTGGATTCTTTTCCGCAAAAGTGGCCGCCGAGGGCGTGGTTTTTGGATTCTGGAATTGCCTCGGCCTTCTTCTGTTTTTTATTGCAGGCCTAGCCGTGCGCTACGGAGTTGCCCTACTGGTCGTGGCCCCGGCTTTTTTCGCTGAAAAATTGGCAGAAGGTGAAGACGCATACTGGTCCCTACAATCCCTTGCAAAATATCCAACAGGTGTTTTCCCACGCACGATGCAGTGGGTGTTTTCTTTTGTGCTGCCTCTAGCCAGCGTTGCCGCCATTCCAGCTGAGGTGTTTTTTGGCCGACAAAGCATTTACCAATCGACCGTGCACTTGATCGTGGCCGTGACTTTCTCTTGGTTGGCAGTCAAATTCTATGAATTGGGCGCCCGTCGTTACCAATCGGTAAACACTGGAGCGTAGGACTACAGATCTCTGCAATCCTTCGCTAACAGCACTGAATGACAACGTTTTGGGGAAACTCATTGACCCCAAGGGGCTATTTTTGTTAGGCGAAGCGTCGGGGCCCGTTTTTTTTGGCTCATTTTTGTGCCGTACTAACCCCATGGAGGATCAAATCATGTATTCAATCACTCGCGCCATTTTCCCGACCCTGATCGCCATTTTCGGATTTAGTGCGCCGACTCTCGCAGTTGAAAGTTGTGACGATCCCGAGCTTTGGATTTGTCGCGGATATTGTTTCATGGGAGGCGACACGCCAACCAATCCTTGGATCCCAGTCAGCTCCGAAGGCTCCTCCGAACAAGAGGCTCGCGACAATATTGACTGTGGCCGGTTTGAAGAAGTCAATATCAGCTGTACAAAAGTCTAAGCATCCAACCTCGCTTGATTCACTCAGAAGAATGAACTGCACCATCAACGGTCCCGCCGGTATCCTATGGCTGATGATTTTTTTCATTTTCGTCAATTTTCGATGCGCCAAGCCTCATCTGGTCAGCGCGTGAACACGGACAGCTGTGTTTTTGGTGCGCTCATAGGACCTTCAACACAACCCTTAAAGATTCTTGATATTGGAACTGGCACTGGCGTTTTGGCTTTGATGTTAGCCGCCAGATTCCCGAACGCCATGATCACTGCCGTCGAACCCGAGGCCGCTATCGCTGATCTGGCTTGCGAAAACTTTAGAAATAGTCCTTGGAATGATCGATTCAGTTTACACGTGACCCGCGCACAAGATTTGGATATGGGGCGGCACGGAAAATTTGATTTTGTTCTGTGCAATCCACCTTACTTCCAAAACAGCATGACCTCCGATGATCGCCTGCGCATGGTGGCACGACATAACATGGATCTATCACCGGCCGAACTTTATCACTCGATGCGCCAAATGATGACTGATGAGGGCTCAGCGTGGCTGTCTTTTCCTGAAGATAGCACGAGGCTCTGGCTTGACGCGGGAATGCGCGCAGGACTTTATTGCACTCATCAGATGACGATCAAAGATCATCCTGACGCCAAGCCGCACATGGTCATTACAGGTTGGTCCCATTCAAAACCGACAGTATTGGCCGAAGACGTCATTTGCTATCGCAGCGAGCACAAAGGCGGCCTCAGCATCTGGATGCGCCACTTCCGTGAAGAATGGTATCCCGCAAGGTTTAACGCGCAGTTTGCTTAGTAGGCAGCACGGTTGCTTTTGGCCAGCTATGTCCCATAATGCAGCCGATTTTATACGACACTTGGAGTTATGGATCGCTTGCGGCAATCTTGACATTTAGCTGTTTACGGTATAACAGTATAAAGGCATCATGATATGGAGGCGATCGATTGATTAAAGCATTTGGAAACAAAACCGCTTCCGACTTGTTTCACAAGGGACAAACTAAGTCTTTGCCAAGGTCTTTGTGGATACGCGCGCTTGATCTATTAGATGTCATGGATGCCGTTGATAATTTAGAAGATTTAAAGAAAAAGTGTTTACCGCCTAGTATTCGTTTACATTCATTAAAAGGACCTAGAAAAGGCGAATGGGCCATCGACGTTCATAAAACTGCCGGATGGCGGATTACGTTTCGACTGGATTCGAATCAGTTCTTCGATGTTAAAATCGAAAATTATCATTAGGAGTCTGGAATGAGCAAATTTCCAAAAAAGAGACATGAAAGGCGTCCGACGCATCCCGGGGAAATCTTAAAAAGACTCTGGTTAGATGAGCTGGGCTATACCCAATCGAGCTTTGCTGATGCTTTGGTCGAAGCATCACATTATAAAGTTAAAAAATCCACTATGCAGACAAAAATAAATGAGTTGATTCATGGCAGAAGATCTATGAGCGCTGATTTCGCTGTGCTTATCAGCAATGTCTTGAAGACGTCACCAAGAATGTGGATGAACTTACAAACTAATTTAGACATTTGGAACGCTGAAAACGACTCTAGAGCGGCTTAGCCGCTCTCTCAAGCCTGCAGGCAAAGCAAAATGGACCGTCTCTCATTAACCACTCGGAATCAACCACTTGACCTCACCGACCCACACCACCTACGAAGATGCACTGAAGATACTTAAGCAGCTTAACGCGGCAGGATATCCTTCGATGTTTGCCGGTGGGTGCGTTCGCGACCGACTGCTCAAAGTCTCTCCCAAAGACTTTGATATTGCGACCTCTGCCAAACCAGAGCAGATGTCGGACTTGTTCACAAAGCAAGGCTACCGAGTGGTACCTACCGGAGTGGAACACGGCACGATCACGGTTGTATCGTCCTCAGGCCCCGTCGAAATCACATCCCTACGCCGCGATGTAAAAACCGACGGTCGTCATGCCGTGGTCGACTTCGAGGGTGCAACATTTGAAACAGACGCGGCTCGACGAGACTTCACCATCAACGCACTTTTCGAAGATGCCACCGGGAAGATCCACGACTTTCATAAAGGACTTGAAGACCTAGAGTCAGGCGTTCTGCGTTTTGTCGGAGAACCCGAACAGCGAATTCGTGAAGACTATTTACGAATCTTACGATTTTTTAGATTCTGGGCGCGTTTTGGGTTTAAAGCCGATCCGAGCGCACTCCAGGCAATAACAACTGAAGCGTCTGGCCTCAAGATCATCTCTCAAGAGCGAATAACCTCAGAACTTTTGGGGATTTTGACCGCACCACACTCCTGTGAGCCGCTGCTGACTATGGCTCATACGGGCGTTCTGGCCCTAGCTCTCCCTGAGGCTATTGCTCTTGAGCAGCGGCAGCGCATCATCTTAATGGATGCCGAATCTACACTTGCGCCTCACAGACCATGGATTGTACTCGGAGTGCTACTTGGTCTACTGGACCATAAATCCTGGGAGAAAAACTCTCTGCAAATTTTTTGTCGCCGTCTGCGATTTAGTGACAAACAATCCAAGCTGCTCCAAGATCTGCTCCTTGGCTGGCAGGCTCTTGGTAATCTCCCGCGCGAAACAGCAGCTGCCCTTGAGTTCTCATCTCAAATTGAACGCGAGGGTTCGGAGTTTTTGCTCGTCGATTTTTTTGCGCCCATTTGGCAATTTTTTGCCAGGCACTCTCGAGATCAGGCGAGACAATCATGCATTGGATGGCTGGTCTCGATGGATATCACGTTTGGAGATCGCCGCAAAACGCCATTACCCCTCACTGGACACGACATCATGAACGCCCTACCCGGTCTGGCTGGCGTGCAGATCGGCGATATGATTGCAAAAGCTCGACACGCTTATTATAACGGCGATTGGCGCACAAAAGCTGAAGGCCTTGAGTTTATCAGTAAGATTTAGGCAGTGCAGCCTCTAACAAAACTATGAGGGCTTACAACAGAGGCGAGCCCTCACAACGCGCTATTTTTATTGGTAAAATCTGAAATTTTCAATATTTATGCGCGATAATCCGACGTCAACCTATGGAGGTGAGCGATGAAGGAGCAAGCCACGATAAAAATTATAAGCGTTTTGGTTATCTCAACATTTTTTCAGTGTTGTGGTGGCGCAGTCACTAAATCACCAAACGCAAGTTCCGATATGAAAGACACTCTTGTCGACCTACCTACCGATGACGCTGATTTTGAGCTGACCGGATCTCAGCAAGGACCATGTTGGCCTCTGGCAAACTCCTGTAGCAAGCTGGGATATGTCGTTGGTGGACCCGCTCCCCGGAGACTTTGGCTAGACTGCGTGAAGCAAGCTGTATCGGGACAAAAAACGCTTCCCAATGTCAATTCTGATGTCATCAGTAATTGTGTGAGTAGAAACTCCTTGGTGAAAAGGCTGCAAAAAAGCGCAACAATCACCTCATTACCAAGTGGTCTCCGCGGTCTAGACCAGTGGGACGTTATCGACGGAGAAACAAACCTCGGGATAGTGCGAGACTGGCCAATTCCATCCAATATCCATAACCTGCCAGATTATCTAACTCTGGCTCGTAATTATGAATCCGCCACGTTTCAAAAGTTCGATGAGAGGACACACCGATGGCGAAACGGACAATCACCCTATTTCACTTCTTTATCGATCCAGCAACCTTCATTCTTATTGCATAACAATTTTAAGTCCGATCAGAACAGCTCTGAATCCATGGTCGTTTTTCCTGGCATATTATCTTCGTCACTTATCGGCTCTGACATGACTAAATTCGACGCTGAAATAGATGCATCACCAAGAGGCACTCAAAAGTTCAATGCAAATCTTGTGAGAATGATGAAGGCTTACTATCACGCTGATCCTGTCAAAACATCAAATGGACTCGAAAATGGTCTATTTACGGACCATTTCGTTAACACCACTGGTAGCGGAGGCTCTTTCTGGTACGAACTTGTACCCAACGTCTACGCCATGCAAGTCCAAAGTCTATACGATGCCAACCAAATCGAGCAAGGACGTTCACCCAATGAACCAACCTTTGATGATTTAACCCACAGAATGGCAGATACTCTGGAACGCATGGTCCAATTCTTAAAAGGAAAAAATGCTCGCTTGCCATCTTTCGATTATTCAGGAGTTCGACTTATTAGCGGCGGTTTTAAAGCCTGGGATCCTCACTGTCACGACGGTCGTAATGACGGTGTAAATTTAAATTTGAAGTCGGATCAGGTTGTATGCCCAGCTACTGCAGCGTTGGACATCGTATCCCGCTATGAGCCCGATGCCGCCGGCTCAATTGCACTGATTGGTTTAATGGCATTTGACCGATGGAAGGATTCGAAATACCTGAATATGGCTGAGGATGCGATCCAATTTTTATCGGAATATGATCGCAATCCGGTCTATGAAGTCGAGTTCAACTTTGCTGTCGTAGCGGCTGCCAGGCTAAATCGAACCTACGCTAAAAATCACGACATCAAAAAATTTATGCAGTGGGCGTTTTCTAGGAGTAATAGCTCGCATCCAGATTTCAAAACAAATGCGCGTCCAGATGTTGGAATAATCGCCGAGAAATGGGGACGTTTTCCAATGTATGGAATGTGGGGTGGTAAAGCTCCGTATGCTGCTATGGGAGGTTATGCTTTTTACATGAACACGATTTCGCAGGCGGTGACATTGGCACCGATCGCAAAGTACTATCCCCAATACTCTACATTGATGGGTAAGTATTTACTAAATGTGGCCAGCAACGCTCGCGTATTTTTTCCCGATGAAATTCCAGAGTTAAACCAGCATTCAAAAAGTTTAGCACGACTAAAACTGCTCACAAGTGAAACCGGAAACCAAAACTACAAATCCATACCCTACGAAGGCTTTAGAAAAGATCCGGTAGCAGGTGGCGGTTTGGGGATGGCCAGAGGGGATGCTGTAGATTGGGTCGATGCAAAGAAAAATCCAGCGCCTTGGGCAGAAACCAATCAAAGTTTTTATAGCGGAGCTCTCACTGGCATGTTCGCTTCGATCTTAACCACGACTAATTCACCAGAGATCCCCGCTTGGAATTTGAACAGAACGGACTTCCAAGCTCCAAAATCACATCCTACCTTCCTCCTATATAATCCGAAAAATGAGCGCCAAATCGTTATGATTGAACACAGTAAAATTAGAAATTCGGCGCCACAGGTAGGCAAACTTTCATACTGGATCTATAATTCAGTCAACCATCAATGCATCACGGATACTGACGGTGGATTGGGCGTATCTTTAGATCCTGGACAGTCTGGCATATTTAGCATAATTCCAAAATCACACAAAATTTCCGTGGTGAAAAATAGCAATTCTGGAACCAATCAATTGGTGGCAATTGACAGCGACGGCCTTAAATCCGTACTGGACTATGATTTTCCAGCTCAAAACCAAACCCTCGCATTCGATGGCTGCGGAAGCGAGAACTAAACGCCCTAACTAAGAAGCAACAAATGCCTTATGCAGCACCCGGCAAGCTTCATCAGCTTTTGCAGCGTCGACGACACAAGAAATTTTAATCTCCGAGGTCGAGATCATACGAATATCGATTCCGGCTTGGCTGAGCGCTTCGAAGGTTGTCGCTGCCACACCTGGATGACTGCGCATACCAACCCCAACAACGCTCACTTTGGCACAGTCTGTCTCGACTGTGTGCTCGACGCGACTCCAGGCTGATTTAACGGCCTTGAGACTTGCATCCACCTCGCCTTTGGAGGTGGTAAAACCAAGATGCATCGTTTTGCCGCCCGGTTCTGGCAAATTATGAACGATAATATCGACGTTCACGCCTGCTTCAGCCACAGCCGAGAAGATGCCGCTCACAAGCTTGGTGTCAAACGGCAATCCTAGAAGGGTGACTTTTGCTACATCGCGGTCCAGAGTTACACCAGAGACCACAGCAGCCTCGAGGTTTGATTTATCACTTAAATTCATAACTCGTGTTCTCCGATGATCATTAGCTGTAAAGGTATTGCGCACAACAATTGGCATCTGAAACTTAGCGCCTAGTTCCACGCAACGAGGGTGCAAAACCTTGCTACCAAGACTTGCCATCTCAAGTGCGACTTCAAAATCCATTTCTTCGATGAGGCGTGCCTCATTTACGACGCGGGGATCACAGGTAAAAACCCCGTCTACATCGGTATTGATCTCACAAAAAGACGCGCCCACGGCAATGGCAAGCGCCACAGCACTTGTGTCGCTGCCGCCGCGCCCCAAAGTCGTGATTTCAAGACTTTCTGTAACACCTTGAAAACCCGCGACGACAGGAATAGCCCCACGCTTCCAGCACGCTTCAATACGATCCGTCTCAATCGACTTAATGCGAGCCTTACTATGAAATTCATCGGTAAAAATCCCAAGCTGATGGGACAAGATAGGCTCGGCATCCACACCTTCAGCCGCCAGGGCTGCGGCCATCAGAGCCACTGATACTTGTTCACCGGAAGCCACCGCCATATCGTACGCTTTGGCCGGCGCTTCTGGATTTACAGCTTTTACAAGCGCTACGAGGCGATTGGTCTCACCTGACATGGCGCTGACTACAACCGCTATGCGTGTCCAACCATCTCGGTGCTGAGCGGCAACTCGTTTGGCAACGTCGCGAATACGCTCCGTAGTTCCAACGGAGGTACCACCGTATTTTTGTACCACTGGCGATGATCGATTGACTTCTGCGTACATGTAACAACTCGTTCCTTGAAAAAGCAAACCAGCCCCTACGTTAATTTCTTCTTTGGGATCGTGCAATCATGTTTTTTTGGGAAGAAAGCTCCCCATTGGGGATGCGCGGCCGCTTAAATACGGTAGCTGGCCATCATGCTCACACCGAGTGCCGCAGCGCCTTTTAGCTCGAGATTTGTTTTGACCCATTCCTGAAGAACGGCATCTGAGCGGTCAGAAGGCTTTTGTACAATCGGCAGATGGATCTCTGGGCCTAAACTAAAGCTGAAGGCCTGCGAGCTAGTCCAGCCAAATTGGAAGCGACTGCGCAGAGACAAAACCTCGATATTCACCTGACCAAGAGCTGTCGATCCATCAGAGCGACCTAGGGTTAAATCAACGCTTCCGCGATCGTAGACTAGCGCCAAATCAGCCGCCCAAGGCACCTCACGGTAGCGCTCACCAAACACCCAGCCGAAGAGCAACCCATTATCACTGACCGCAAAATCCTCAACGGTCCACGTCTCGTTTTCTCGTATAATGGAGCGTCTCTTCATGCTGCGATGCCACACGTCACGACGAACAAGCGCCCCTAGGAGTAAACCACCTCTCTTAAAAGCATATTCAAACTCGCCGCCTATAGAAACCAGCGAATGAAAATAACTCGCTGGGTGTGGGTCGGATCTCACGTCCGGAAAATGTGTATTATAACGAACGGGCCCGCCTGCTTGATCGCCAACCACGATGCCAAAACGGGTCTTAAAAGGAGTGTGCGGATAGTGCCATAGGCTCGAACTTTGCGGGACATCCAGGACCTGCAAATCAGAATCCCCGGAAGGAGGCGCTGGTTCCGCTGGAGTCGCAGCCCCCGCGGGAACGTTGGGCGACGGCCCTGACATGACGCCTTGAGCAGGAGGAGGAGAAGCAGGAGGAGCAGGAACAGTTGGAGTAGACATTAAAGGCGCAGCCAACAAATTCGGAGAACCGACTAAGACCATGAGGGCGCCGCAAAAGCCAACAGTCATCAAAACAAACCTTTTATCACTGACCATTCTCACGACAAATCCTTGCTAGTCATCATTTGATACACGACGCGATTTTTTTGCGTCGGAGCGCATCCGTTTTGATTCCACTCTTTTGCGTTGGGAAGCGCGGGTTGGTTTTGTGGCGACGCGTTTTTTGGGAGGAATCCAAACACGTCTGAGCATCGTCGTCAGTTTCTCTAAACATGTTCTCTCATTTGTCGCGCGATCACGACTCTCGTCAGAGTGGATCACAACGTCACCGTCAGTGGTTAACCGAGAAGAAAAAGCTTCCGCGAAACGAGACTTGACGTCTTCTGGCACCCAGCCTGCTGCCCAGAGGTTCCAGCGCAAAATCGCTTTACTAGATGTTTTATTGACATTTTGACCTCCGGGACCGCTGCTACGCGCAAAGGTAAAAGAAACCTCGGACGGAGGAATGACGATATGCACGACTTTGGACTCCCTGCGGGTTAGACCAATCCACAACACCGTCTATAATCATGACATACTAAATGGATGTAGACATCCCAAGATCTAAAGCTAGCTCCAAAATTCCTTCGGGCTGCACGCTTTCAGTTTGCAGTGTTTCAGCTGCCAATGCGTCCAGAACGTGACCCACGAGCAAGAATTCATCCTCATGAGCAGGTACTTCCTGAATTCCAAATGGCGCCAAGAGCGCTCGCAATGACGCCGGGGCATTTTCTTGACCTCTTAAAGCCATGAGGTACGTCGCATAAGGTAAAGATAGGGCCATTGGAGTGTGTCCTTGCAGCTGGATTTTGGTTTCAGAATCAGTCAATTGCGTTTAGTTTGAGTCTGGTCGGCAAAATTTGCCGATTCTTTACCAAAAGCCACTTCTCCCTTCCCTAAATCCCTGATATGTATGCTCTAAGGCTTCTTTACTCAGCGATAAGCTTTGGCGATTGAGCCCCAAAAAACGACCGACGAAACTCGACGGAGACCTATTTCATGACGCCGGCTCCCGTCCGCGATGAACGCCCCTTACCAGAGCGCCTGCGGCCACACCAAATGTCCGATATTGTGGGCCAGGATCATATTCTTGGTGTGAACTCACCGCTGCGTCGCCTTGTGGAGACTGACTCGGCCCATGCCATGATTTTTTGGGGCCCCCCTGGCACAGGTAAAACTACCTTAGCGCAGATGATCGGCCGCATGAGTGATCGTGAGTTGATTGTCATTTCCGCAGTTCACGCCTCAGTTAAGGACATCCGCGGCATTCTTGAAGACTCGGCTGCGGCACAGAGACTCGGCAACAAATCACTCATTTTGTTCGTCGATGAAATTCATCGACTCTCCAAAAGCCAACAAGATGTGCTGTTGCCGGGACTAGAAGGCGGCATCGTCCGATTCATCGGCGCTACGACCGAAAACCCATCTTTTAGCGTCAATAATGCGATCCTCTCTCGCTGCTTGACTTTTAACTTGAAGCCCCTTTCGGCTGAGGCCCTGATCGTCATGATGCGCCGAGCACTTGCTTCTGGTGACCAAGCACTTGCAAATATTCAAATTGACGACACTTCCCTACAATTGATCGCCAACTCCGCAAAAGGCGACGGCAGGCAGTGTTTGAACCTTTTGGCCGCCTCTGCAGCCTGCGTCAGGCCCAGCCCAAACGGAGAACGCGCCATCACTACGGAAGTTTTGGAGAGCCTCGGTTCAAGTCTTCCCATTCGCTACGATCGAGACGGAGACCAACACTACGATGTGATCTCGGCTTTCATTAAATCTATTCGCGCTAGCCACCCCGACGCAGCCGTTTATTACCTTGCACGCATGATCGAGGCTGGAGAAGACCCGTTATTTATCGCCAGGCGATTATTGATTAGCGCCAGTGAAGACATCGGCAACGCCAACCCGACGGCCTTACTGATAGCCGACTCAACGTTTAGAGCCGTCGAAGTTCTCGGGTTACCCGAAGCACGCATTGCTCTGTCGCAGTGCGCGACTTATCTTGCGGCCTCACCAAAAAGCAACAAAGCCTACAACGCTATTAATGCGGCTTTGAGTGATGTCAAAAACACTGGTCCACTCGAAATCCCCATGCACCTGCGCAATGCTCCCACTCGTTTCATGAAAGAGCAGGGCTACGGAAATGGCTATGCGTACGCGCACGATGATCTCGAAGGTGCGCGGAAGCTCCCCTACCTGCCAACGAACCTCAAAGGCAGACGCTACTATGAACCGCTCCCCATTGGCGCAGAACGCCAGCTGTTGGAAACCTTAAAACATCTGAGACCACTTCAAGACTAAAAAAAGGACTCGAGCCATGCCGCAAAACTCTTCACCCGTCGCGTTAATTTCCGTAACTAACAAAACAGGGCTGGCCGAGTTTGCAAAAGGTTTAGCGGCACTTGATTTCAAGATCTTATCCACCGGCGGCACTGCTAAATTACTCCGCGAGGCGGGCATCCATGTGACGGAAGTCGCAGATTTCACAAAGAGCCCCGAAGTACTTGGAGGTCGCGTCAAAACCCTCCACCCCATGATTCACGGCGGTATTCTTGCTGATCGCGACAACGCCTCCCACCAAGCCGACATGGCGCGCATGCAATGGCAGGATGTTGATATGGTGGTCGCAAACCTTTATGACTTTGCTACCGAGGCCAAACAAAAAAATCTACCTCTTGAAAAAGCTATTGAGTATATCGACATCGGCGGGCCAGCCATGCTTCGCGCCGCCGCCAAAAACAACCGTTACTGCCTACCCGTCATAGACAACACTGACTATGATGAGATCTTACGGCGCTGGCAGGCTAACAACGTCACGAGCAACTTTCGCCAATATATGGCCGCTAAAGTTTTCACACTGACCTCTAGCTATGATCAAATGATCGCTGAATACTTTAAGCAAGCTCAAGCAACGAATGACGCTACCACTCAAGAACCCCCGACCGCGTCGCCATTGCAATTGAAACTATGTTTGGTGCAGCAGCTGCGCTACGGGGAAAACTCCCATCAAAAAGCCGGCTTTTATCGCCCTGAAAACCACGCACCGACTGGCCTTGCTGCAGCCACCTGTCTGCAAGGCAAAGAGCTCTCCTACAACAACTATATTGACCTAGACGCCGCGGCTGCGATTGTCTCTGAATTGGCGCCCGTACCGGCAGTGACGATTATTAAACACACAAACCCGTGCGGCACTGCCGCAAGTGCCGAATTAACGATAAAAGATTTGTTTCTTTCAGCACTGAGCTCCGATCCTAAATGTGCATTTGGCGGAATCGTGGCCGCAAACGCTCCTGTTGACGAATACGCAGCCCGCGCTATGTGTGAGATTTTTCTTGAATGCGTCATTGCACCCGAGTTTACGGAAGGGGCACTCGCCGTTTTTTCTGCGAAGAAAAACGTCCGCGTTCTAAAATCTAATGCCGTCTTGGAATCCGGCGGCGCCAAGGCGTCTGATTTTCTCTGGAGGTCTGTCAATGGTGGTATTTTGATGCAATCTGCAGATGCCCTGGTAGAGCAGAAATCCAACTGGACGTGTGTGACCAAAGCAAAGCCTACGCCAAAAATGCTGGACGACCTAGGATTTGCCGTGTTGGTCTGCAAACACGTCAAATCAAATGCCATCGTCCTTGCTTCAGCCCAGCGTACAATCGGTATTGGGGCAGGCCAAATGAGTCGAATTGACAGCCTCAAGTTTGCGATCGATAAATCACGAGAGCTTGGCCACACAGTTCGTGGAGCGATCATGGCTTCTGATGCATTCTTTCCGTTTCGTGACTGCGTCGATGCTGCTGCCAATGCCGGCATTCTCGGAATCATTCAACCAGGCGGTAGCCTGCGAGATCAGGAGTCCATTGATGCTGCAAACGAACATGGAATCGTGATGGTGACGACTGGTATCAGACACTTTAAACATTAGGATTTTGGTAAAATAATGGCCGAGGCTTTCACCAAAAACAATTCTTCACCTTTTCCCCTAAATACTGTTTCCATCTGACGGCTTGCAGACCGCAGTAACGGTATTTGAAGAGGCTCGTCGAACGCTTCTTCTGCAGAAACATCATTATTAAGCCCCAGATCCTCTATCCCTGGAATAATTCCGAGCACATTGAATAAATCTTTTCGCTGGATATACAAGCGCACATCACTGGGACGTTTCCCGTAGTTCAAAACAACACGGGCCGACGCGCCATGGACTCGTAACTCCCAAGCCGTGGCGGTCACAGGAAGAATAAATCCATCTGCCGCGAAAGTCTCGGCTGAGGTGCTGATATTGGTGCCCCGCCCCTCCGAACGAATCGTTTGCCAGACAAACCTCACACCTACAGTTGCCGACGTCACAGGGCCATTCACAACCCGACCTGCTCTTTTTGTGGGCAATCTTGGCTCAGAGGTTCCAGGCTCGCCGCCCCGAGACTCAACTCCCGCGTAAAGCTTCAGTGACAACGTAGTCAACAGCGCGGAGAAGCTGAGATTCAAGAAAAAAATTAGGGATTTAGACGACAAATTAACTTTAACTCCCGGATACCTATGAGTTATAATTGTACATAAATTTCTTTGGCGGAACCAATCATAAAGTAGGCCTAAAGCGGAGCATCTTGGCGTGGATTTTTTGCGGTTCATACATTTTTGGAATCTCTCGCGCCGCAAAACCCGCACAAATTGGTTTTATATCGTTTGGCTGAGCTTAGTACTGGCGATCGTTACAGCCCTTTTGCCGCCCTCCAAGGCGTTCGCTCAAAGGCTACATACAGCGCCCATTATTATTCCTGGCAAACAAATCAGCGCCATTCTCCGTTATCCGTTGGCATCATACCGTCTGTTTAAGTCATCCCCAAGCGGCAAAGCAGAAATCATTCCCTTCCAAATCGACGAGATCAATGAAGACACCGACTATGTTTTAGACCAGGGAAATCGTGTGACCGCAGACACTGGCAATGGTCTGTTCGATCCTCAAGACGAACTTTCCTTCATGGGCGATGACGTGGGGCCCCTTGTAGAGCCGACACAGTGGTCAACAGCAAAGCCACAGATCGTCTTTGAGCTTCGTATTCGCCATCCTGTCGCTAATCCGATGGGTCCACAAACTGGCGCCGTCTACATTGGGATCTATTTCAATAATCCTCCGCCATTAAGCCCCAAAAAATACGTGATTTTTAATCGCCAAGAGGCCCTAGTACACACTAGTCGCTACCGTTACCAGTTCGATCAAAAAAATTGGTTGGTGGCACGGAAGGTGGAGGTCACGAAGGGCGATAAGCAACCGCCCGAGTATGAGCCCGTTCTCGACACCACCACTTTTTATCTGAAGGGCGACCTAAAATATTTCATCACTGTGGAGGCCAATCACCGCAGCATCGAAAGCGATCTCGAGGCGTGGAAATCTGGTCCGATTAGGTCCATTGTTCGAGTTTCATTTCATTACAATCTACTGAAACTCAAACTTGAACTTGGCATGTACACGGAGATTAGCTTTTTCTCGAATGCCGTGAATTTACCTGCTGTTTTGTACAGCCCGCTCGATGGTCGGAGTTCACTTAATTCCGGCAGCGGCATGTATTATGGACTTGCACTGAGGGATAATCCAAAGGAATACCAAATCGACACGAACATGAACACTTACACGCCTACGGGCGGTTCTACGAGCGACAAAATCATTGAAAGCGGCAAAGATTTTCTTGGCAAGCTGATGGGGAAATCGCCCAAACAAGATGACACCAAGGGCCTTTATTGGGTTTCGATGCAGGGCAAGGATCGCAGTCTTTTTGTAGAAATAACACCATCGTCGGAACTTCAGAAGAACGGTTTGGCGCCGTCCATTTACCGAGACGAAAAGTCTAGCGCTGAGCTTAAGTCACGGAATAATGACAAGGTTCTGCCCCTTGGTGAAAGCCCTGTCAACTTGGGGATTTGGTTTGATGCTACCAAAATCTCTGCTGGCGAACATATGATGGGTTTTAGAATGTTTTTTGAGAACGTGACTGCTCCTGAACGAATGGCTGTTTTTAAGGGACTTAACGACTGGAAATACGAGGTAAGACGAATATGACAACAACCGACGTATCATCTGAGTTTGAATTTAAGCCAGGATCGTTTGAGCTACCGACAATGATAGATTCGGGTGGCGGCTCAAACAATGGCCACGTAACGCAGGGACGTAGCGGAGCATCTGTTGCGACCTGGGAGAATCACGAAGAGTCGGAAGCAAACATATCCGCTGACGCGCTAGCAGCCAACGCTGACTTCCCCATGATCGTATGGCTTCGCGGCGACGAACCATGGTTCTCGCAATTTGATTTGGATGCGGACACCACCATGGCCGCACTCGGGATCAAACGTTCTCGCCTCACGCAAATCTCGGGCCGTGATCTCCGCGTTGGTCGCGTGCGGATGGATCGCTACATCCGCCCAGTTTACAGAAGCCTTGACGTGGAGCAGTACCTCAACCAAACTCGCGCCACGGCATCGCACCAAAAATCCTCAGACGCGATAAAGCAAGCGATGGAACAGCTCGCAGAGCAGTCCAATAGAATGCTTGCGACCATTGATACGATCGGCACTAATTTTTCTGCCCAAATCAACGGAGTCATTTGCGAGCTTGTGACTGACAGCGTCAACAAAGCTTTAGAGCCATTGACAGCCCAGATCAATGCCCTACCGGTTGATCTGCAGTCGCAAGTAAACGCAAGCTTTGACGACATTCAGAAACGAATGAATGACTCCATGTCTGAAATAGCCAACTCACTGACAACCGTTACCAGCGCCATGCAAGCCTCTGCCCGCGAGCAAGCTGCGGCGCTAGAGATACTGACTCTACAAATACATCAGACCTCGGAGAAAACAGCCCTCATGGAAGAACGTCTCGCTGCCTGGGATAAAATGCTCGTTCAAAATCTACAAAACATCTCCTCGGATTTGGCCGAGCTTAAAAAACCTCTACCGTTCCGTAAGTCTGGTGCGAGGAAATCGCCCAAAATGCCTGCGACACCGCAGACGACGGCCAAGCCTCGGCTCGCTGCACGTGCAGCGCCGACGCGTCGAAAGCCGAAGTGAATCAAAGCTATGAGATGATTCTCACTTAAAGTCGCTGCTAGACCCCATCGACCAATGGCGGTCCTTTAACAGACGGGGCGATCCAAAAGATAGCCCTGTATAAATTCTGAGAGTTACCTCCAGTGAAAAAATCTCTAGTGATTGTGAATCGATCTTCTGGTTCTGGGTTCTCAGAGTCCGAATTACGAACGGTCTTGGCAAGTGTCCTAGGCGCTTCGCTCCCTACCCTCGTCTACCCGGAGTCCAGAGCTGACGCCATCAATCAGACTTATCTCGCTACTGCAGCGGGTGTGGAAGAAATATTTGTTTGGGGCGGCGACGGCTCCCTAAACGCCGTCGTTCACGGCGTGATGTCAGCACAAACCGAGGGCTACAAGTCCCCATCTATTAGGATCATAGGCGGAGGTAGTGGCTCTGATTTTCTAAGAACAATGCGCTCTCATCCCCCGCGGGCAAACATAGCCGTCGACATCGGTCTTGTTGAAATTCTTGATACGGGAACCAGGCGGTATTTTATCAACGGATTGTCATGCGGTGTGACAGCTGAGATTGCAGAGCTCAAAAATGCTATGCCGCGGTGGATACCTGGAAGTTTAAAGTATTTGGTAGCGACTTGTCTGCGAATTTTCCGGGGTAAGCTGTCTACTGCGACGGTCATGAATGAAGTAAATTTTCCTGAAATTCTCGGCGTCATGGTGCTTAACGGGCAATTTGTCGGGGGCGGTATGCGGATTATGACCAGGAGTTCTGCCGACGATGGACTGCTTGAAAGTGTTCTTCTGCCAAAGCTGAACGTGATTGACATGATTCGCGCGGTCGCTTCGACCTATGCGGGTGGACTTGAAAAGAGCCTCGTAGCTAAAGTTGAGCCTGTCGCTGTGCCTCTGAAAATCAGCTTCGCAACGAGCGGCCGTTTTGAAACTGACGGTGAAATCTTCGATGCGCGTGATGTTGTAGTTTCAAGCATTAATAAGGCACTCGAAATTTCATACCTGTGAGCCATCGCCTCGGAGATGCTTTGTTATTGGATCACTGCTTGGATGACTGATTTGGTCTCAATCACTCTCACCGACCATCCACTCGAAAAGCTCATAATGCTCAGATGACATGCCAAGCTTTCGATAAACGCTTGCGGCACTCTTGTTACTTTTGTCGACGTAAAGCCTAATTCCACGTAGCTTGGAGTCGTTCATGACGCTTTTTTTGACGCATTCATAGAAGGCCTTGAATACGCCCATTTTTCGCTTCGGTGGTTCTATATAAACACTATGAAGCCAGAGCACCATACCTGCGCGCCAGTCACTCCACTCGGATAATACCAACATACAGCCTGCGAGTTGCCCTTCGACGTCCGCAACGAGATAATAACCCAAATTTGGAGATTCAAAAACGTGGGTCACGCCTCGTCTGACAGTCGCTCGATCAAGGACAAGCCCCTCAGTCTCCTGAGCCATAGCTATCTGCCAAGTGATAATGCTGTCAATATCGGCCACGGTAGCCCGACGGATGCTAATGTTCATAAGCAAACTAGACTTCACAAGAAGCTCCAATTTCTGTTGACCTACTAAAACCTAATTCGGAATCTTTACGCCAATCCTTTGGAACGGATCAGTGTTTTAAGGCTTGCAATCGCTTGCTCCACATCCATGTCGGACGTATCAAACAAGATCGCATCATCAGCCTTGCGCATAGGTGCAGAGTCTCTTTGACTGTCTTGATCATCCCGCGAGGCAATGGCTTGCATGATGTCTTCATGCGACATTTCAGACTTCGCGCCAGACTTCTCAAGTTGCTTTAGACGTCTCGAAGCTCGCTGTTCGAGGCTCGCAGTCATAAATATTTTCATATCAGCATCAGGAAAAATAACCGTTCCGATATCGCGGCCATCGACGATAGCGCCTCGGGGTGCTGAAAGTGAAAGTTTTCTTTGAAGAGGCATGAGGGCGTCTCGAACCATCGGCATCTTTGCCACAGCACTGGCACCATTTCCTGCCTCAACGCTTCCGAGGCGAGGCGTTAAATCATCAACCCCCACATAGAGTCTTGCAGTTTCATGCTCCCAACGCACTGTCTCAGCAAAGTCATCTAAAATCTTTCTGATTCCAGGTCCCTCAATGAGAGGAATACCACGATCATGAGCTAACAACCCAACGGCACGATAGAGGGCACCGGTATTGACGTACGACCAACCTAAATCCTGGCAAACAGTCGCACAAATACTGCTTTTACCGGAGCCAGCTGGACCGTCGACTGCTACTATTTTCGGGCGTGTCATGTTGTAAATATCCAAAGTCAGACAGTCCAATGGTTGCGATCAAATGAAAGAAAATACAATCAAAATCCTTAAAATTAGGACATGATAGATTTTATATTCTGGAACGCTTCTAGAAACAAAGGAAAACTTGTCTTAATCCATCTTAAACCATAAATGTTGGATGCTTTTGAGGCCCGTGTCGCCAGTATCATGGCACTCATAACCATCCGGTGATCATCACTGCCAAAGGAAAAGGCAGCAGGAGTCTCCGTCCCAGTTATCTCAAGGCTCTCACTCACCGCCTTTGCCTGGACTCCTGACCTCGTCAGTAAATCCACTGTTTGAGTGAGACGATCACTTTCTTTATACTTCAACTCCTGGAGACCGTGAATCACAGACCTCCCCTCCGCGAGAGCGCAAACAACGGCAAGGGCTGGGATTTCATCTAGCATGAGTGCTGATGAGTCGCTCTGGACTGCCACCGCTGATAATTTGATCCCACGAGGGCGGTAAAAACTTACGTCCGAAACATCCTCGCCCAAATACCCTGGATCCTTTGCGGGACGAACACCTTGGGGTGAAGACCACTGAATCTCCAGTCCCATGCGCGCAAGTATTTTAAAAAACTCGATGCGAGTCGCGTTCGTCATAACATTGCGAGCGTTGATGCGAAGGCCTGGGTGCATGGCTGCAAGAGCAGCAAAGAAAGCCACACTCGATGGATCTGCCGGCACTTCGCAAACAAACGGTTGAGGACGCCACGGACCGACCAAAGAGATTGTCTCGCGGCCAAGATATGATTTTTTAGCGATCGTTGCGCCAAGCGCTTGAAGCATTTTTTCAGTGTGGTCTCTGCCGCCCGATGGAAGATCGATCACAGTTTGACCGCTCGCAGCCGTCGCCGCCAAGAGAATAGCTGATTTGATCTGAGCTGATGGCACATCAATGGTCAGGCTTCTGGATAATAACAGACGTCCGGTTATGGTAAGTTTAAGAGTCTCGCCATCGGTCGGTCCCCAGATCTCGGCGCCCATACCTCTGAGCGGCTTCACAACTCGGCCCATCGGACGCTTTTCCAAGGACACGTCACCACCCAACTCTACTGTGAGATGGGGCACTCCGGCAAAAAGCCCTGCCAACAGTCGCGCGCTCGTGCCGCTGTTACCAAGATTTATGGGCGTCTTGG
>Ga0214921_10004293_pt1 | contig 21067 bp, 12 predicted proteins | sample LL1505_MetaG_FD_177992 | JGI IMG/M metagenome (GOLD analysis project Ga0214921, IMG submission 177992) | Freshwater microbial communities from Lake Lanier, Atlanta, Georgia, United States - LL-1505 | ecosystem: Environmental > Aquatic > Freshwater > Lake | place: USA: Georgia | collected...
AGTTTATTTATGAATTTACCAATTTAATATTGTTTTTAATGAATTCGAATTCCAATTTTATATTTTTTTTAGGAAACTTATCTGGATACACATTATTAATTTGTTTTAATATTTCTAAAATTTTTTTATCAATAATATCATTTATTATCTTACTTATTATTTTACTTATTAATAAATTATCATCTAGACACATAATATTATTTTGAGCAATAATCCTGAACTATTATTTTTTATAATATATTTTATAATATATTTATTTTATTTAGTATTATAAATCAATTTTTATCTAACATAGATATAAGAACATTATAATAAAGGATAAGTCAAATATAACAAAAACAAAAAAATGGTTAAAATTATGAAAAAAAATAAGACAAAAAGCCTAAAACGTACACAAAAAGGAGGGGCAATTTACTCATTTGATTTAAATGATAAGATTGGCGGGCAACCTGCGTGGATTGCACTAAATGGTACCCAAGATGGAGATTGTCCTTCATCAGATACTAAAGATTTAGGATTTGTAAATTATGGTGCCACTAAAGGTGGAGCACGTAGAAAACAAAAAAATAGTTACCGTTCTAGACACCTTTCCAAATCCCGAAACTCGCATAAGGGCTCACACGCTAGCCTATCACGTAAAAATAGAACACGTAAAAATAAATCTAAATCTAGAATCAATAGACGTAAATAAAATACCCAATACTACACCTTTTAATAATATTTTGATAATATTTTGATAATATTTTGATAATATTTTGATAATATTTTGATAATATTTTGATAATATTTTTTTGTTTTCGTTCATTTTATAATTATAGATTGTGTATAAATTATAATATCAAGTATAATAGTTATTGCTAATAAATTATTTTGTCTTCGAGTTAATTTTCTATTACAATGGAAGAGGGTAGCATTACAGTATTAGTAGATGCTAAAGAAGAATATACGAAACAGTTAATTAGTATTCTAAAACAATGTATTTATCAAGGTATTAAAAGTATTTATCTAGATGCAAAAGATATTTGTAATCAAGACAATACACCTGATAAAGTATTAATGGTATTTCAAGATTTATTAAGTCGCATCCCCAAGTGGTCTCAAGACATCATTAATAAAGAATATGAACGAATTGTCAATGTTAGTAAATGTGATTATATAGAAGACCTATTAAAAGTAGTATATGTGAGTCATATTAAAGTGCTTACTATTGTTCATAGTGCACAAAAAAATAAAAAGATTTCTTTAAAAGTTCCTAATGGAGGACATTTTATTCACCTATGTTATATTGAATGTGCTAGGGAATTTTGGAAAGACCCATATTTATTTAGTGAAAATGTAAATAAATATGAATTACAAAAAAATATGCGTGATAGTGAAGTTATGATTGCGGAATGTATTGCGGAAACAATTAGAAAACAATTACCAGTAAGACATATATTGAAGGAATTTCTAAATGAACCAGATGAAGATATTGAAGAAGAAGAAGACATAAAAGAACCTGTTAATAAAAAATATATGAAAAAACTAGAAACAGTTGTTAAGAAAGAATTAAAAACTTCTACCAAAGGCGGAAATGAAATTGACATCGATTTAATTAGAAAAGTTATTAAAGAAGAACTTGCAAATCACCCTGAAACTAAATTAACTGATGTAATTAAAAAAGATTTAGTTGAAACAGTTGTAGAAAAAATAGTAGAACAAGCACAAGAAGAAAATAAAATAGAACCTAATGCAGAAAACAATAAGGCAGACACTAAGGCAGATATTAAGGGAGATATTAAGGCAGACAATATGGTAGAAAATAAAGCAGACACTAATGTGGAATTAAAGCACGACACTATGGCAGATATTAAGGCAGACATTAAGGCAAATACTATGGCAGACAATAAGGAAGACACTAAGGTGGAATTAAAGAACGACACTATGGCAGACACTAAGGCAGACAAAGACAATAAGCCAGACACTATAGAAGCTACAAAGGTTGAAAAAGAAAGTAAGGTAGAAGAACAAAATTCTAATAATATTAATGATTTAATTAATGAATTAGATATTAATAGTGAAGATATTAGAATAGTAAGTGATGAAGTAGCAGATGAAGTAGGTGATGAAATTGCAGATAAAGTAGATGATGAAGTAGATGATGCATTAAAAAATAAAAAAGTAGAAACAAATAAATTACAAATTAATAATATAGATGAAATTAATTTAAATTTAGATGAATTAGATAGTGAATTAGAAAATGATTTAGAATTGGAAGAAGTTGACATTAAAAAAACAGAAGAAGTAAAAAAAGATACAAATAATAAATATATATTTTTCAATGATTGATAATAGATATATCGATAAATAAACTGGTGTAATTTTATTTTTAAATGAAAAAAAAATTAGCCTATCTGTCAAATAGAAATATGTAATGTTATTTTTCTATTTGTTGCATCCAAGAATGTCAAGATGTATATAAAATGCAGTCTTGTCAGGATTATCGTACTTGTTTCTCAAAACACTAAGCAGCCTTCCTAAAGATGTAGGCTGTTTTACAACACTTTTGAGGTTGCACAAAGCATCAAACTGCTTTGGTGTAAGAAACGAAGGACATTCCGTTGTGGACATTGCAACTAGTGCAGGTGTAGTATTAGGTGCTGGTGCTAGTGGTTTCTCAGAGGGGTTGCGAATCCATTCTGGAATGGGTGCTTTTCCACAAGGAGGAAGAAAATTCGAATTAGAGTTGCAAAGTGAAACAGTACTATCATCCTGAGTCCATTTGCTAGCCATTTTCCAAAAATATAATTATATATTTATAATAATTATAATTCAATTTTTGCTAATTCATATATATTTACTAAAATAAAATATTAAATATATATCTATATCTATAAAACTATAAAACTATTTAATTTAATGTTTTTGTTAATATTTTTATCAATATTTTTTTTTAGTTATAAAATCTTTTTCTAAGTATTTCATATTTTCTGTAAAAAAAAAACAAAAAATATAGAAAAAAATATAGAAACAAAAATATAGCAAAAACCTATAGTAAAATTTTATCATTTTGCTTAGTAATCAATTTTATCAAGAACTCTATTTCTTTTGTTAATAATATTGCCTTTATGATTATCTTGTTCATTTGTGGGTTTAATAATAATAAATGAGCATTCTAAATTTTCTGATATTTTCATAACTGCACCGTCATTACCACAATTACCGCAATAATTAGGTGCACTAAAAACTGTTACTAATTTATTATTGGCAAAAAATTTATATCCTTCCGAAACTAATTGATGGGCTCTACAAAGTAATTGTAATTTATTATTTTTTAAAAAAGTATAAATAGATTCTGTGTTATAGGTACAAGATATACCCCTAGAGTTTATTCCCCATTGATTACTACTAGTTGTAGGGTCAGACCATAATAAATCGCACAATAAACCATCATCAGGAACATTACAAAATCTATTAATTGCTAGTATGTCTTCTATTTTTCGTAAATGTGGTGAAATACCTCCATGAACACAAAATATTTTTTTATTTATAATTGCACAAAGTGGTAAAGAACATAATACCTGATTGATTTTATTGAATACTGTAATAGCATCATTACCAAATCTAGTTTCACATTCACCCAATAATCCATACATTTTATTTATTTCTGGGCATTCATGATTACCTCTTAAAACTTGAATGCAATTTGGAAATTTTATTTTTAATGCAAATAATAATACACATACTTCAATACTATTATTACCTCTATCAACATAATCTCCCATAAAAAGAAATTTATTATTAGGTGGTAATCCTGTCATCTCTAGAAAATGTATCATATCACTAAATTGACCGTGTATATCACCAAATACATATAATGGTGATTCTAGATAAAGTATATTTGGCTCATTCTTAAATATATTTAAAACTAAATCACATAATTTTATTATAACACGGGAATTAATATTAAATCTAAATGGTAAAATTTTACCATTACTATTGTCATTTGTTTGTGATTGTCTTTGTAATAATTCCATTTGTTTATTAAATGTTAATAAATGATTTATAAATTCGATAAAATTATTATTACTTTCATTATTTCCAACACTTTCAGTAGACATGTTTTTTTGTATTTCAATATGGTATTATTTTTCTTTTTTCTTCTGGACTAAATAAATGAAACATTTTATTCTCCTATTATAAACTAATCAAAGACTAAGCAAAGACTAATTTCAGACTAATTTCAGACTAATCAAAGACTAAGCAAAGACTAATTTCAGACTAATCAAAGACTAATCAAAGACTTATCAAAGACTAATCATAAACTAATAAGTATCTAGAATATAGAATATAGAATACATTATAAAATAAATTCTAAGTTATAAAATAGATACAATAGATAGAAATGATTTTACATTATAACTTATTATTAGTATTAGCAATATTAATTATAGTATTGATAATAAAACAATTCCTAGAAAGTGGTTATTTTCGTGAATGGAGAAATACTTTAGAAGAGACAAGATTACAAAATGAAACAGAAAATATAATATTTCAAAAGCAATTAGAAAATATTATTGCAAATACTAAAAAAAAAATAAACAAAGCATCTGAAGAAGGTTATCTAGAAGCATTTAAATCTAGCTCAGCCCAAGATAATAGCCAAAACAATAGCCGAGAAAGTGGTTATTTAACTTCATATTTAAATAAAACTGATATCATTAAAATACAATTATTTTATAAAGCAAATTGTAAATATTGTGCTAATTTTATGCCAACCTGGAATAAAATAATAAATAATCTGCCAACGGATGCAAAATATGAAGAAATAGATTGCAATAAAGATTTGAAAAAAGTAAATGAAAATAAAATAACTTCTGTTCCAACAATAATATTATTAGTTAATAATGAAAAAAAAGTATATATGGGTGATAGAACATATAATAATATAGATAAATTTTTAAGATATAATGGTGTAAATCTAGTTCAAAGACAATTTGAAGATTTTAATAATGGATATTCCAATTCACCAGAGGCAACACAACCTTTAAATCCGAATTGCCCAGCAGTGACATTTGATAAACAAATTGACTTGAAAAATGATAATTATATGTATCAAATATTTAATAGTGACGGGCAATATGGTTATGCAGTAGGAGGATATAACAGTGATAAATTATTAACTCCTTATATGGCGGCATATTCTACTATAGATTCATATTTATCTAGCCTTCCAATTGATGATGATAATGACCCAAATAAAAATTCATATAAAAATTCATATAAAAATTCATATAAAAATATTAATAAATGTGCGCAATTATATGCAAATAATATTATTAATTTTGGTTTATGTGATTCCAAACAACTAAATAATATTTTGGGATATCAATCTAATATTTCTTCTGGATTAACTCAATCTAGAGTAGATAATACAGATTACAGCACCAATACTAATATTGTTAGTGCTATTAAAAAAGTTTGTGGCTTTTAACCTTAACCTAAATGGGGGCGGAATAACTCATTAACTTCATTGGAAATATTATTATACAATCTACTAGATAAATGAATAGTAGTTTGTGTTAGATCATATAAAAATTTAGATTTATCTATATCATCAATATTATAATAGGTGCGGTGTTTTTGTAATTCTTGTTCATTATCACCATCACCACCACCATCACCACAATCACCATCAATACAATCCTCATAATTTTTACTATTTTCATCATTATTTTCATTATAATTTTCATTATAATTTTCAACGTCACTACTATCATTTTCAACATTTTCATCATTATCTATTCTACTATCAACATCATCCAAATATAACATATATCGTAAAAATAGATTACCAGTTAATAATTGTTTATTATTGATTTCATCTAGAATAATTTTTTTAATATTTTGATTTTGCATTAAATAATCATATAATCCGGAATAATATAACCACGAAATAAAATTAATTTGTGCATTATTAGTTGTATATTCTTTATCATTTAAAATTATAGATACATCAAAAGGTAATGTTTCATCTAAATTAAAGTTAGAATCACCGTGAATATTTTTCCAATATATATATTCATCATAAGAATTAAAAGCTTCTAAAGCCTCTGATGAATCTACTGATGCATAAAATATACCTCGCTTTTTAAATATAAAATATAGAATATAACATCTATTTAATGAATTAACATCTAGAAGATTATCTAGAATATCAATATTATTATCAGCCGAAATTTCAATATCATCAATTATACTTTTATATTGGGTAGTATTATTATTTAATACGAAATGTTTGTCTTTATTTTCATATGATATTAACTTCACTATTAAATTCTTAAGTAAAGTATAGAAAAATGTAATATTTACCATTTCCAAAAAAGTGGTTATTTTCATTATAATATTTACGTTATTATCTATTTTATTATCTATTTAATTATTTAATTTCTATTTAATTTCTATTTAATTTCTATTTTATCATATTATTTTTTTAAGTTTTAAACCAATAAATTTAAAATATAGATATTATATAGATATTGTATAGATATTGTAATAAAAAAATAAAAATGAAAAAGGAAATGAATCTAGAAGAGGGATTTGATGGAATTCGGAAAGATAATTCCAGATTTATATTTGGCATTTTATTATCATTTATAATTATTGATTTAGTTTATTCAATAAATAACTAAATAACTTAAAACATATTTTATCATAACATTTGAATGGTATGAGTTAGTTTTTTATTTTGTGATATAATATGTTTTTGATTTTTAGTTTTTTTTCGCTTGATAATAATACTAGACTTTTGTTTTTTTGGTAAAATAAAATAATCTAATTTTCTACTACGTTTTTTACTGTCATTATAACTTTTATTAAAATTCTTATTTATGTGTATTATTTTTTTATCTTCTTTAATACTACCACCTTCTAATAAAAATTGTTTTCCTGGATTAATACTACTAGCAAAAACACTAAATATATCTTTTATTCTAGAATTAAAATCAGTTAAATATTTCATACCATCAATTGCATTTTTCTTATAACTATCGACTAATAATTCTTCTTTAATCATATCTAATAATATTGCATTAGAAGCTGGTGTTTTACTCTTTTTTTTATATTTTTCATATATTTTCATAATTTGGTTTAAATTTTCATTAAGTCCACTATATATTAAATTATCATTACTTATATTAATTATATATTTGTGATTGTATTTTATATCAGTTCCGTTATTTTGAGATAAAGTCAAAACTTTTGAATAAGTTGCCATAATTATATTAAAATATTCTGGATTAATATAACCAAATTCATTATAGAAGTTATTATCTATTCCAACTGCTGTTGATGTTGGTGTATATGTCAATAAATCTTGTATATTCTTTAAATACATTCCATAATATTTATTTGTAAATATTTTAACTACATTGGATATAGTAGGTGTAGATGGTGTAGAGGGTGTAGCAATTGTATTATATATTTGCTTATGATATTTAATTAAATCTGTAATGTTATTTAGGTCATCAATATTTTTATTTTCACTTAATACTTTTAAAAATTTATATATATATATTGATAAATTATAATTTGCAGTTGTAGAAGTAGCCGATGCAGTAAAATCATTTATAACTTTTGTGAATTGATTCATTGAAATTGAATATTTATTAGACATACATTGATATATTACATATTTTTTAAATATTTCAATTACAAAATCAATTATAAAATTTCTTAATTGTTCCAAGTTTGCAAAACTATTTATTAGTTTGTTCATCAATACACCCATATCTTGATTAATTATATTTGTATCTACTAAATTATCTAATTCTAATCTATAACTAACTTGTGGTTGTAGTGTTGTGCCCTGTGTCGGTGTAATTTGCAAATATTTCTTTGTGGTAATTATATTATCTAGTAAATCTTTATTTGCTTTGTTCGAATCTTTTATTATTTTTATTACATTTTTGTATGCATCACTTATTTCTCTGTTATATATAGTTTTTTTATTAGAATAATATTCTTTTATAGTTTTGATAAATTTTGTAATTTCATTATCATCTTTAAAATTTGCTTCAATTGCTTCAATTATAGTTTTTGTAAGAAAAGCGGGTAGAGCAGTAGCATTGTAATAATTATTTTTAATAAAATTCATAATAATATTTTTCGGAACATCTCGTGAAATAGGATTTTTAAAAGAAGCACTGCCTAGACCACCAGCACCATTATTAAAATTAAATAATGGTAATGTCCATACTTTGCATCTTTCTTCAGTTTTACCTGGATAACGGGTTGTTGTATTATCAGTAGGGACTTTAAAAGGAATAAACCCAGGATTTGTAGTTGTAATAGTATAATTTCCAGTAGGGAAATCTTTTATCTCTAAAATATTATTCTTATTAAAAAAAGGTTCTAATATACTAATATTACTTTGAGCACTTAATAAACTTGTTTTATCTTTCAAATATGTTCCATCTAGTAATGATAATGCATTCAATGCATCAAATTTAATATTTAAATATGTATTATTATTAATACTAAAATCAGTTAATTTCGTATTTATATATCCTAAAACATTTGTTGCAATGAATAAATTATTACGATGATTTAAAGATTTATCAACATATGGATTATTTAAATTATATGGAACTAAACTAAATAATTCTTTTATACCCTCTTCTAAACCATATAGTAAATCTATAACAAAATCGTATTCATTTTGTGTTTTTTTATATAAAATATTTTTCTCTTTTACGTTTGCAATTGTATTATTATATTTTTCTAATGATTCTGGATTTAAAATTGTATCATGTGCAATAGGTTGAATAGTAGTATCATCATAAGGGGCTTTGCGATTTATAAATAAATTTCTAATTTGTCTAATATTAGTAATTATATCATTAAATATATTATTTGTTTCATTAATTATTCCTTGTATTTCAGTAAAATTTATATTTGCTTTATTAACACCTTCTTCATTATAAATTTTATAAATACTTTTTGTTAGTTTATCAACTACATTTTTTTTAATAATATGTTGGTCTATAACTTCAACAATATAATCTTTCTCATTTGCTGGAGGAAAATTATTAAATATACCATCAGATATTGTATTGAAATGTTCTTTTATACAAAAATCATTTAGAAGATTAAAATACAACCATTGGGCATCACCGGGTGTTACCAGTCCTCCAACTAGTTGTTCTCTTTGTTCATAAATACTTTTAATATTAAATAAATTATTATCATTCAATATTTTGTAATTATTTTTAATAATATTAATATTATTCGTAATCCCATTTAAGTATTCATTTGTATTAAAAACAAAATCTGTAATTGTATTTAAATTTAAAGTCGTAGATAATATAGTGTTTCCTTGTTTATTTAAATTTGTTAATATTTGAATTAAAAAATCGTATTTCTCAATAAATTTATGTTTAAGTTTATCTGCAACACCAACTGCAGTATGGTCGATAAGTGCTGGTAAAAGATTACCGCGAGGTGGTGTTTTGTTTGCTGCATTTATTTTATCAATATAATTATAATTTACATTAGAAAACTGATTAATCATATAATCAAAATATTTTAATGATGATTTACGCATAAAATATTGAAATAATATTTTATTATCTTTAATTTGTTCATCAGCGAAATAAATTTTATATATTTTGAGTGTGGTATCAAAAGTTCCAATAATATTAGTTATATTTTTTATTATCAAATTATAAGTTGGTGGTGCTGGTGGTGGTGCTACTAGAGCACAAGATTCAAGAATACCCTTAAATGTTGAATTTTGATTATCTTTTTCAATAATTAGGTGATTACCTTTATATTTTACATCACTAAAATCTTTATCAATAGTTATAGTTATAGAACCGTTGAGAACAGGTTGGTCATTAATTGGTAATGTTGATTTGGCTGATTTTCCAGTATTAAAAGCATACAAATATTTTTTTGTTGATTCTAAAATAAATTGGATTTCTTCATTATTTATATTAATATCAACATTATTTAATAAATAACCATTATTAATAATATTATTGTGAAAATTACCAAATTCAGTATCATTATTCTTAGCATCTTTTGAATATTTTTCAAATATATTTTGTCCAGCATTGATAAAATTACTAATTAAATAATAATTTTGTTTTTCATCTTGACCATTCAATAATGTATATATATAGTCAAAAATATGTTTATCCGGACTTATATTACTTACACTTCCTCCAGTATTATTTATTTTATTATATATTGTGGGCAACCATTCATAATTTGGTTTATTTTTATTTGTCTCTAATTTCTTAATATTATCAGTAATATTTTTAATCATATTTTGGTCACTATACGTAAAACAAGGTACGACTGTATTATTCAATTCATTTCTAAATATGTCAATTATCATTGTAATTGTATTTTTAGTGCCACCAATTAATCCATCCATATTATTAGTAATTCCATTACCGTTAGATATGTTGTAATTTATAGTAAATTCAATGCAATCCTGTAAATGTTTCATCATATTATTATGGTGAAATAATGGACCATTTTTTTTATAAATTAAATTAAAATCATCTGTTGTTCCACCCACTGTTTCTATATAATATTTATCATTGCCAAATAATTTATCAAAAAATGAATACATAAATAATTCCTTGATTTCTATTAGTTTTTCAATGAATAATTGTAATCGTGTAATAAATTTATTTGTATTATCTTTTGCATAACAATCAGTTAAATTTTTATCTGCATCAGCAATTGGACTTTCAACTGATGGACTATGAGATAACAATATATTTTTAATATTGTCTTTATTTATACTTTTTAACCCATCTCCATTTTGAACAGTAGTTATATATTTAGTATTGGTTTCATTAATTATACTTACATAATTAAAAAAATCAAGTGCATCATATTTAGTTAAAACATCTGTATTATTAAATTTGTATTTATCTAATTCCTCGCGATTATCGTGTATTGCCTTAATAATTTGATTTCCAATATTATAAAAATTAATTTCCTCTAAATAATCTATTATGAAATAAGGGTGCAATACTGGTTCAATAGTTGTTGTCTCGTATTTTAGTTTATCTAGGTAATCTTGTAAAACACCTTTTTCAGTTGTTCCAATAAGTATTTCCAATTTTTTAATATAATAATTAATCTTAAGTAGTTTTTCAAATTCTACTGTGTCTGGTAATACTTTTTCTAAATCAAATGTATTAATAAAATCTATAAATCTATGAGTATTATCATAATAATTTGCTGTAGTATCGTCAATGACATCTTTGGCAAATTTATTGGCTTTATAAATTGATAATGATTTTACATAATCAATTACAATACCATTATTTAATTTTACAATATCATCATTTTTTTTGCAATAATAACTTAAATATTCTTTAAAGAATTTATTTGTGAATGAATCAAGCCATTTATCTTCATCTTCATTGTTTATTATATTTGAAATAGCAAAATATGATGATGGCATAAAGTTTTTTAATGAAGCAATACCTAATATCATAAAGCCAAAATCTAATGTTTTTTCGGTTTTCAAGTTTGATGGATTAGTTATATCGTGATTCAATAAATATGATAATGTATATATGGAATTAATGATAAACTTAATTTTGTCTTCTTTGGTTATTTTATGGTTTTCATTTTCTAACTCACAATTTTGATAAATAACTTTGAGGAAATAATTTCTTAAATAACTGGTGTTAATATAATTATTAAGATGTGAATCAATTATATAAATATCTTTGAAATATTCTAGGTTAAATATAAAATTTTTTTTATTGTTATTCCAGTTTTGATAACCATTAATTAGATCTTTTGTCATATACGTTTGTATTAAATTTTCATTCTTATTATTATCACCATCATAAAATCTCATAACACAAGATAAGCGTTTTAATATCCCCATAAAATTATAATCATATATATCATTCCAATAGTTCGTCGGAGTAAGGTCTTTACCACTAATTGTATTATCTGTTATTAGATTTACTAATGGTTCAGTTCTTGGATATTTAGTAGTACCAGGTGTAGCATCAATATTAACCTCATCACCATATAATAAATAATTTTTTAAATTATTATCACCAGTAAATATATTATTAATTTCATTACAAAAGGCGTTTAAGTCGTAATTATTACCCATACGACCTTCTTGATCATTCATCTTGAATAACATTTTTTCAAATGCATCAATAAATGATTGTTGTGTAGTAGGTGTAATTTCACAGGCATTTATTGCCTTATCAATAATACCATTGGCAGCAGTCATTACACTTAAATCTGTAATTATCTTATCATGATTCTTCTTATAATAATCCAATACATCTAAAAATAAATAAGCCATTGAATTATCAACATTATTAGATACATTTACATTATAGGTTTGGGTTGGTTGAACACCTGGAGCACCACCTGTATCAATAATTTCCCCCACATTATTATATAAAATTGATGGTTTATATTTGACATCATATTCTAATCTTTTTGCATTATTTTCGCTAGAGCAGTCATCATTAGTTTGAAAATCTCTAATTAAAGAACATATATTATCGTCTTGTTTTTGCAAATTAGAAATTGATTTTAAAAGGAATTCATTATAATTTATTTTGGTATTTACAACAGTGTCAATTATTTCATCTGTTTTCAAATTATTTGCATTTAGATGTAAATGTAAATTTGCTAAACTATATTCACCATTTAAATGAAAATTATTATTATTTATTAAATTTATAGTATCTAGATATAAATCATTAAATTTACTATTACTATTACTATTGTATACCGTAAAAATTCTTTTAATTTCATCAATCATTTTTTTGTTTGAATCAGGATTATTTCGAAAACTATAAATAGCCTTATATAAATGCTCATTTGAACCATTTGATAAAAGTTTTTTATATCTATTAAATAATGAATTTTTTGGAGTCCCTATTGTTCCACCTATCTCGGTTGTAGTAATAACTAATTCTTCATCTTTTATAGAATTTGATATATACTTAGTAAAAACATTGGTAATATAATACATTAGATTTACAACTAAATTAATTGGTTTCATTATATAATAACATATTTCCCGCACTTCAAAATTTAATTTATCATTCAACTGTTTTATCGAATTAATTATTGATTCAAATAATTCTGTTATATTAAGTTTGTTGATTACTGCACCAGCACCCCCAGCACCCCCAGCAATTTTAACGGAATCATATGATGTTTCTCCATCTTTTAATAAATTGCAGATTGCCCATATCATTCTAGTCAGTTTAGTTAATATTTCTTGATTTTCAAAATATATTATATCATTTTTATTAATAGATATGGATTTGCCTACAGACACCAGTGCTTTATTTTCTCTCGCTCGTATTTTAGAGATTTCACTAAAACTGATTTCAATAGAATCGCAAATTCGCATTATATGTTCGTAGTTTTCTTTTGCAGTATTTGTATTTGTATTTGTGCCAGATGAGCTAAATAATTCTATAATTTTATTAAACATTAAATAGGTAGAACGTAATGCAACGTGATAAATACTAACTGGATATTGAATAAATATTTGTTTGCTAGAATATTTATCAATGGATTTTAATGAATGTATTAACGAAAAACGAACTTCAGATTGCAATCTACTATTGATTCTATCATAAATTTGTTGTATTTGATTTGCAACAGTTTCCATATCTTGAGTTAATTTATATTGTAAACTAGGTATACGTATTTGTGTAATAATACTTTTTCTATCTGGTGTATCTTCAAATACTTTATTTCTTATATGCTTGATTTCTTTAAAAATATTATCGTGTTTAAATAAATCATTAATTGTGGGTTTAATTGTGGATGAAGATGAAGAACTAGTTGCGTCTTCTATTGTATTTTCATAAATAATTAAATATTGGATTGCTGTATAATAATAACCTAGTAATGTAATTATATTTTCGAAATACGAAACCCATTCTTCATTTAATTGTTTTAAATTTTTTATAACAATTACTATTCTTCCAAATATTTTATTTCCAATAGCAACATCACTTATATCAGTTGATTGAATAGATTTCTGTAATATTCTAGCATCATTAAGTAAATTATCTAAGTTTGCAGGTAAATCTTTTTCAAAGAATTCTTTATATTCCACTGCATCGGTGATAGTTTGCACCTTTAATACATGTGCAATCTTATTAATTCTTTTTCCTAATAGACTAGATAAATATGCTTCATAATATTGCAAACCAGTAATACCACCTTTTTCTAATTCATCAATAGGCTTATGTTTTATATCTTTGTGTGAAAAAGATTCTATAATTTCTGCTAAACTATCTGAATTGGGTATGATTAATGGGTTTAATTGATATTCTGGTTTAGAAAGTCGATCAACTTTTTCAGAATAAAGTAGAATTTCTAATGAGTTAGGATTAGTTGATATAACATCACTAATATTCTGATAGACACCTAGGGCATCTTTTTCATATTTGCTAGATTGTTTTGCAATACCCTCAATTTCTACTAAAGGTTTTTCCAATTCTTTTACTTCAACATCATATAATTCCATTTGTTTATCAATAAATTTCATACGTAAAAATATAAATATCATTTCGAATAAGTCTAATATTATTTCACCGCTTTTAGGATTATTAAGATTTTTAAGATTGCCTTCCGGTGTTAATTCTAGCAGATGTGCAATTATATTATTGTCACCGTGCGTAGTTCTTTCTAGCAATTCAGATAGACGGGCTTCTAGTAAATTAATTGCGGATTTGCCATAAAAGTTTTGCAATGCCAATTTAGTTAATTTTTTAAAATCTTTTGCACTTATTTGATTAGTTAGTTGATTACGTAAATCAATATCCATAATTAATTTAATATGGCTAGAAGGAATTAAAAACATACGAATTGCAATATCTGGATTAACTAAACCTTCTTGTTTCAACATTTTCAATTTATTACCAAATTCTGGCATAGTTTCCAACTTACCTTCATTATCTACAGTCATTACAGTTTGATTTTCACTGTAATAACCTATTTCATCTTTTTCCTTAGGATTTGCTGCAAAGAATCCGGTTTTTTGGAATAGAAAACATTCAATTACTGCTGGAAAATTCATTGTATAAAATGTTTTTAATCTTTCAATTCCTTCTATATTATCTTCAAAATTCATTACTTTATCTAAATGTTTATAGTTAATATCTTGTATTGAAGTTTTTAATAATGATTTCCCAGAACCGAATAATTGTTTATCATATAATTTAGGAATTTTTTTATTACCAAACAAATTATCATCCCGCAAACTAAAACATCCTAAATCCCGTCGCATATACGGCACTTTACCATATGCAAATACAGACATTAATTGGTCAATAGTTGCAAGAATCCCCTGCAATTCTTTTTCTGTAAATAATTTTATTTTTTCACCGATTTTAATGCGTGATTGCAATGGTGGTGCTTTTCCAAGAATTTGCGATACATTTGCGGATACGTTATAGGATATATAAATAGGTAAATTTCCTCCATAATTATTTATATTTTTAACAGATACATTTGTATTTAATGTTATAGGTTGTGTAAGATTTTTACCAATAGAATTACTGTAAAATATATAATTGGATAAAGTTTGTAGAACTTTTTTAGTATAATTGGGTCCAGTTGTTGGTGCAATATAAGGGTTTATTGGAATAAATGAGTCTGCATTATAAGATGATGATGTTAATAAATTAAAACCATTAGTGAAAAATGCCTCTAGTGCAGTAGCATTTTGGAAGTTTGGAATAAAATCTGGATAATTAGTTTTAAAATATTGCCATAAATGCGCACTATATGTTTCTGTATTAGAAATTCCTCCAACTCCTCCAAGTGGTGCTGGTGTCGGATTAATTATTTGTCTAATAATATTACTATCACAACCACCTAAATCGCCAATAATTAAATCGGGTTTTCGCCCATTAAATTTATTTATTGTTTCTAGAATGTTATTTATTTGTTTTGCACGTAAATTAAAATTTATTACTTTTTTTGCATAGTATAAATCATCTGGATTACTGCCTACTAATTCAGTGCAGACAACACATATACCGGCTTTTCCATTACTAGTATCATTGAATATTATGTTTGCAACTGCATAACTTTTTTGATTATTTTCAAGGGTCATACCTTCTGGTAATTCATTTAAAAAAAAGCGGGATGATTGGTCTATTGGTTGTAATGTTTGCAAATATTCAGGATTATTAATATCAACTTCAATAGCATCTTTTCTCAGAAATATTATATTATATTTTTTAGATTCAACATTACCATAACTTGAAAATGCAATTGGAATATATAAATTACCTAAAAATGATTTATTAAATGCAGAATCTCTATTTACCATGTCATCTGAACCACTATTAACACAAATAATAATTGGATAATTAAAAGTATCAGCATTTACTGCAAATAATGATTCAAGAGATAATTTTTTAGAATCAAATTTAGCCATATTAATACTAATGACACCAAAATCCGCTGATGTGTTATATATTATTGGTGCAGGTGCGCTAGGAACGCCAGGTGCGGGTGCTGGCGCAGGTTTAGTAATTTGTGGCTTGATAGTTATATTAGGAACTATTTTTGTTATTTCTGTATCTAGAGGTGTAAATATATCTTTGGCGTCTTTAGAAATTTTTTTAATCATTTCCGAAAAATCTTGTACAAACACTTTATCTTGTGATAATTCTTGTAATTTTTTAGGATTGACTAATTGATATGATTTTTTGCCACGTAAACTTTGAAATGCTATTTTCTTGCGTGGTAATAAACCCGGATATCTATGAATACCAAAGAATTCCAAACTTTTAAAAAAGTTTTTAAATTGTTCTAATTTTGTATTGAAATGAGTTACAGTATTCTCTAGAGATTTTGAACTTGTAATATAATCTTCACTTAATTTATGGGCTTTACCAATTGTTTTGCCTTCATATTCCTCACCTAATTGGGTTGCACTTGCTTTTACTACTTCTTCAAAAGCTTTTGCTTGTGCTTTATACATATTTTCAGTATCGCATTTGGTTTCATCCTGAAATAATCCTTCTTCATCTGATATTTTTGTAATATCTATAGCTTTTAGTTTAATCTCTTTAATAGCACCGCTACAATTAGGATATACGCTAAAATATCCTTCTAATGCGAGTTTAAATTTATTATAATATTTATTAAATTTGGATTCGTATTTGCGATATCTTCCTAGAATACAAATAAATTCTTTTTTTTTATTATAAAACATTGCTTTACCTTGGCTAGTGCATCCTTTAGTAATTTCAGAACTATCTTCAAAAGTAGTTAATTTCATAATATCATACCGTATTTTGTCTTGGTCTTTAATTAGTTTCAATAATTTTTTAGGTTTTAATGTGGTTTGGGTTCCGTTTTTAGATATATATCCTTCATTAATTTGTTTTTCTAATTCAAATATTTCGATAATTTTATTGTGAATTGATTTAATTATAGAGTTCTCATCATATACTAATAAATTTGCAATTTTAGTTAATTTGGCATTATATAATTTCATTCTTGCAAAGAATAAATTTGCCTTTAATAAATGTATTTGTAATTTGTATTGTAATTTATTAATACGACCAAATTTATGTGCAATGAATGCAGCAATACGTGTGGCACGAACATCTGTTTTTAATTGTTTGAATTGTTCTTTATTAGCAACTTCAAACCGTTCATAGTTAATGGATTCAGTTTCTATTTTTGCACCAAATAATTTTCTACCCAATGAAACATTATTATTTCCACCACCTATTAAAGATTTATTTTTTTTGGTTTTAGAACTATTTATAGTTTCATTAGTTAATAACTCATTTCCAGAATATTTTTGTGTGCTTGCACTATATAATTTTCGATTGTTTTGTTTTTTCTTATGAATCATTTTTGTTATGTTATATTCTGTTCTATTATATTCCGTTCTATTATATTCTGTTCTTTTATCTCCTGTTATAATATATTCTTATATTCTTTTCTATTATATTCTATTATATTCTATTATATTCTTTCTTATCTTCTTATCTTTTTTCTTATCTTCTTATCTTTTTCTTCTTATTATTTATAAATAGAAAAAAATAATATTTCTTACCAGATAATAATAATCTATATATATATTAAAATATATTAAAAATACTGCAATCATAAAATAGGTATGAATAATTTAAAATATAATATTGTTAAAAATATTTCTGAAAAAAAAAAAAATATTTTAAAAGGTGGAAAATATTTAGGGGAAGGCAGTTATGGATGTGTAATTACTCCCTCATTAACTTGTAAAAAATCTGGGAAAACTTTTGGAAAATCTTCCAGAAAAAGTACAACTAAACAAACACATACGCAAACACATGCACGAAAATTAGGAAACTTAAATAGTATTAGTAATAGTAATAGTAATAGTAATAAAACAGTTAGTAAAATAGTTTTATCACCAGATAATAGTATAAAAGATGAAATTAGTATTTCAAATAAATTAAAAAGTATTGACCCCCAACAAAAATATTTTATAACTATTAATGAATACTGCCAGATTAAAAATGTGCCTATAGATAGAAGTAATATTGCAAAAGTCAAATATCTAAATAACAGTGGTGATAGTTATCAAAAATTAGAAAAGAAGATATTAGATAAAAAATATTGCCCTATTGATTTATCCGTTAAACCAATAAATTTAATTATGCCTAATGGTGGATATGATTTAATGGAAATCGCAAATGTTATAAATCATTATGGATTATATAAAAGTAAAAAAACTAAAAGCAAAGATAAAAGCAAAGATAAGGAAATAGATAATTCTACTCGACATAAAATAAAAACAACACAAATGTTATTTGATAATTTAAAGGAATGTATTAAAAATTTATTGCAAGGATTATTAAAAATGCACCAACATCGAATAGTTAATCGTGATATTAAGGAAGAAAATATTATGGCAAATTATAATGAAGAAAAAAAACGGATTGAAATACGTTTTATTGATTATGGTTTATCAGAAATATTGACTCCTGAATATTGCAAACATTATTCTAATATTATATTGCAGGGTACATATGTATTAATTGCACCTGAAATTTTTATCATTTATTATATAAATAAATATTCTAGATATAATGATGAATATATAATGGATAAAATCAATAAAGATATTAGTGCATATGTTAAAAAAATGCTACGAGATTTAAAAATTGATACATCTGAAGTAAATAATATTGTTAGAAAATTATTTGATGAAATTAAAACTTTATTTGACAATCGAAAAATATTAGATAAATATTTTGGTGTAAGTGAAAACTTAAATGGATATTTACAGAAAAATGATGTGTATTCTTTAGGAATGACTATATATGAATTTCTAGACTTATATACTAATGTAATTGATATTAAAAAAAATTTGCGATTATATGATTTATTGAAAAATATGATAAATTTGGATCCAAATGCAAGATATAATACATTACAATGTTTGCAACATCCTTATTTTAAATAGAGATTATATTTTTTTTGCCATTTGTTTTTGCCATTTGTTTTTGCCATTTGTTTTTGCCATTGTCTTTTTCTTTTCATTGTCATATTTTCCATAAAATAATTCTTTGAAGATATTAGTATATAGGTTAATTGTTTCTAGACAAAACAATTATAATAAAGACAAAGACAATTAAAAAACTATGGCAAAGACAATTAAAAAAAATGTGTCGAAGACAAAGAAAAATACAAAGACAAAGAATAATAATGTATTAGGTAATAATATGTTGCGTGGCGGTAAATATGTTGATGAAGGTGGCTTTGGGTGTGTTATTACGCCTGCATTAGCTTGTTCTCATAAAGATAAAAATCTTGATAAATCTGTGAGTAAAATTTTGCGTGATTCTAGAGAAGATATTACAAATGAATTGCAAATCTCATCTATTTTACGTAAATTAGACCCTAACCATAAATATTATATTACTTATGATAAATATTGTTATATTAATAGTATTCCTGAAGATAGGGATGATATTGTTAGTGTGCATTATACTGATGACAAACTCACTGAATTTGAACTAGAAGGTGAAATAGAAGGCAAATTAATGAAGCCAAAAGCAAAAAAATATTGTGATGTGGAATTATCATTAAATCCAATAAATATTATAATGAAACATGGTGGATATAGTTTATCTAGTGTTATGAAAGTAAGTCGTAAAAGTAAAGGCACCCGTGCTATTATGCATCAAATGTTTATTGATAATTTGCGACCATATTTCAAACATTTAATACTTGGTGTTGTAAAAATGCATAATAATCGAATTGTTAACCGTGATATAAAACAGAAAAATATAATGATGAATTTAAATAAAGAAACAAATGAAATTGCAATAAAATATATTGATTTTGGATTGTCCGAGTTTTTAACTACTGAATTCTGCCAACATATAAGTAATATTAATAGAAATGGCACCCCAACTTATATTTCACCAGATGTACATATTGCTTATATTCTACGCAAATATAGCAGTCGTTCCGAACATTATATATCAAAGAAAATATTACACGAAATCCATAGCACTGTTAAGAAAGCATTAATAAAAATTAATGAAAAAGAGTTATTAGGTAATCTAGATAACAATATACTTGCACTTTATGAAAAAATTAAAAATTTATATGATAATAATAAAATATTGCCTATTTATTTTGGTTCGGATAAAAATAAATTTAATGGCTATGTGCAAAAATGTGATGTTTATTCATTAGGTTATTCCATATTTGAAACATTATATGTTTATAGTGAAGTTAATGTTCGACAACATCCGCAATTATATGATTTGTTAATACATATGATGGCACTTGACCCAGATAAAAGATATAATGCAGTGCAATGTTTAAGTCATCCATATCTGGGGTAGGGAACCAATCGGTTCCCCTACAACCCTTCCCTTTAATTATAAAATAAATATTGGCGTAGGGAACCGTACTGTTCCCCTACAACCCTTCCCTTTAATTATAAAATAAATATTAGCGTAGGGAACCAATCGCTTCCCCTAAAACCTTCCCTTTAATTATAAAATAAATATTAGCGTAGGGAACC
>Ga0214921_10004294_pt1 | contig 21067 bp, 22 predicted proteins | sample LL1505_MetaG_FD_177992 | JGI IMG/M metagenome (GOLD analysis project Ga0214921, IMG submission 177992) | Freshwater microbial communities from Lake Lanier, Atlanta, Georgia, United States - LL-1505 | ecosystem: Environmental > Aquatic > Freshwater > Lake | place: USA: Georgia | collected...
AACAAAAAAAAAAAAAAAAGTAAAAAAAGTAAAATTAATCGATACTTTCTTAAAATCTGATTTAGAAAAAATTGCAAAAAAACACGACATTTCTTTAAAAGGACGTGATGGTAAATTAAAAACAAAAGAGCAATTATTTAGTTCATTGAAAAGAAAAGATTTAATTAAATAAAATTAAGAAAATGAATGTATAGTGAGGAAACCTAGGTTTCCTACAATTTTTAATATATTTTTTATTAAAAAAAATTGAATGTATAAAAGATATAAATATAATATTTATATTTATATATCAAAAATGACCATTTCTTATTACGTAGTTCATAAAGGGCGCATACCTGCTATTTATACTTCTTGGAATGATTGTAAAAAACAAATTGATAAATTTGAGGGTGCTATTTTTAAAAAATTTACAAATAAACAAGATGCTGAACTTTTTTTAAAAAATGGGTTTGGAGAAAATAAAAAACCACGTTCCGTTACTCGTAAAGAAAATGACGATAAAAAAAATAATAATAAAATAATAGATGAAACTATTGACGATGAAACAGATAAAATTTTTATTTATACAGATGGAAGTTGTATAAAATGTAAAAACAATATATCAAAAGGTGGTTATGGAATATATATTCCTGAAAAAAATCTTAAAATAGAAGCTCCTTTACTAAATCAAAAAATAACTAATAATAGAGCAGAAATGACTGCAATCATTGATTCATTTAAATATTTAGATGAAAGTGATTTACTAAAGAAAATATGTATATTTACGGATTCTCAATACAGTATGTATATATTTAATGGTACTGGTGAAAGATATGAAAAAAATGGATATAAAAAAGAGGATGGATACGATGTTCCAAATATTGATTTAATCAAAAAAATATTAGAATTAAAAAGAAAATATAATATTGTTCTTCTTAAAGTTCGTGCACATACAGATAAAAAAGATAAACATTCTATTGGTAATGAAATTGCAGATACATTAGCACAAAAGGGAGCTTTAACACAAAGTGCTTTAACACAAAGTCCTTTTACACAAAGTGCTTTAACACAAAGTGCTTTAACACAAAGTGCTTTTACACAAAGTGCTTTAACACAAAGTGCTTTTACACAAAGTGCTTTTACACAAAGTGCTTTAACACAAAGTGCTTTAACACAACCTATATCAACAAATGATAATATCTTTATTCATAAAGATATTCAAATGAATGAACTTTTTGATTGTGAGGAAGGAATCAAGAAAGATGTTAAAAAAACTTCTAAAAATCCAAAATTATCCAACTGGTTTATGAAACAACCTTAACATATTCCTTTTTGAACTCCAGCTAATACATAACATCCGGTACTCATATTTTTTTGATATGTAAATAATTTATACGTACTATTATTATATTTTTTTAAAACATATGTTATATTATTACTATTGTTTATTCTTATTTGTGTACTTGTTACTTTTGCCATTTATTATAATAATATGTAAGAAAATATTTTATAATTATAAAATATTTATTTATATAAAGTAAAAGATGAGTATAAATGTTAGTAATACATCCATAAAATATGGTTCAACATCGCTTATTACAGTTAATAATTTAATAAATGTTACTATAATACCTTCTGAATCCGTTATAAATACTGATTATACAAGTAATTCTATTATATTTACTGTTAAACCAATTATATCTACATTATATTATATAACTGGATATAATGGATTGAATCAACAAATAAATTTAAATACAACAATTTATGTTAATGTAACATTATTAAATAATATTATTGAAATTACTTATAATAATTCTCAAGAAATAAATGTTTATGGTTGTATATCTTATTCATGGACACCATCTTTATATTTAAGCAATAATAATACTTCTTCTGTTATTTGTACTCCTTTAGAAAATATTACATATACTATTATTGGCAAAGATTCATTTAATACTATAAGTAGAACATATTTAGAAATAATTGTAAATACAGATTTAGTATTTACTCCAAATAATCCAACTGTATACGATGGTAATTTGTTAATATTATCTGTAGATTATACTGGTAATTATAATTTTATGTATGAAACGAATATCAATAATTATGTAAATATTAATTCTAATAATGATTTTAATTATAATCTTGTTTATGAATCAAATATCAATAATTATGTAAATATTAATTCTAATAATGATTTTAATTATAATCTTATGTATGATTCAAATATGAATAATTTTATAACGAATGTTTTAACAAACGATGTTTTAACAAACGATGTTATAACAAACGATGTTTTAACAAACGATGTTTTAACAAACGATGTTTTAACAAATGGTACTATAAATAACTCTAAAACTTATGTATGGAAATCAACATTATTTAATACATTACCTCCTTATTGTGTTTATTATAAACATGGAAGTACCATTAAATTACATCCATATAATACACAAGAATATAAAGTAACATTATATAATAATAATAATGTTATTACATCAGGTAATATAAAAATTAACGTAATCGAAAAACCATCTAATGTAATTGATGTAGATATTTTACCATATATATTATATAAACCTGTATTAGAGAGAGACAAAAAAAAAGTTATGCAGTTATTAAAAATAGATAAAATATTATCATATAAAATAATAAATTTTTATTATACCACTTTACAAACAGCATATAGAATGGAATTTACAAATAAATCGGGAACATCTTTTTCTATAAAATGGATTACTTTATATCAAATAATCAATGAATCCACTGAAATGATATTAAATTTTAGACAGCAGTGGAAGTTTTTTCAATATATTCAATATAATCAAAGAAGAGGTAATGTTACTATATCTAATTTTGCATATTTATTAAATTGCATTAATGAACTATATTTAGAATATCCACAAAAAATCGGAATATATCCTTTATAAAATTATTATATGTGTAGAAAACCTAGATTTCCTCACTACTATATGCATTTAAAATATATATAAGAATACATAAAATAGAATAGAATTATTATATGTGTTTATATGAATTTAAAAAAATATCAATAATTAATAGTTTATGAATATCAATACAAATTATATGAATTGTCCAAATTGTAAAAATATATATTTAAAAAATCATATTAAAATACATCTTCAAATGTGTAAAAAAAAAATAAATAAATTTACAAAACATGAACCTAAACATGAACCAAAACATGAACCTAAACATGAACCAAAACATGAACCAAAACATGAACCAAAACATGAACCTAAACATGAGTTACGAATGGAAAATTATATAAAACCAGAATTAGTAAATTATAGTGATCGTGCTTTAAATTATTTTTTAGAACAATACAATAAATTATTTTATAAATATGTAGAAGGCAAAACGATTTCGTTAGTTGGACCTGCACAATCTATATTAGGAACAAATAAAGGTGAAATTATTGATAAATTTGATTTAGTAGTCCGATTAAATAAATCTATTCCATTACCTGCAAATATTAAGAATGATATTGGTACAAAAACAGATATAATATACAATTCATTAAATACTTCTGATTTTCCGGGTGAAAATAATTTAAATCCAAAACTTTATAAAAAATATGGTATCCAGTTTGTATGTTCGTCATATCCATTTAATCATACTCTTTTTCACGATGATATATTAAATTATATTTATAAATATAAATTTGAATTACCTTTAAAAGTGATGAATGATTTAAAATTTAGAAATTTTGAAAAATCATTAGGAACAAGACCTTATACTGGAACTTGTGCAATAATGGATTTATTATCGTATCCAATTAAATATTTATATATTACTGGAATAGATTTTTATCAAACGAAATATTATAGTGAATATAGAAAAATATCAAAAGATGCATTAAAACATAATAAAAATAATATAATTCATCAATGTAAACCTCAAATAGATTATTTAAAAAATATATCTTTATTTGACAATAGAATAATATTAGATACTTTTTTAGATAAATTATTGTATTATGATTATTATAAAGTATTAAAAAATATAAATCTTTTTGAAAAAGAGGATATATTTCATTTTGGAGATATATATTTTCAAAAATATTTTGAAATGAAAGTATCTATGAGTACATTTACAAAAAATGATTTGAATATTTATAATACAGAATCCTCAAAATCATATTTAATAATAACGGATAATAAATATTTTAAAAAAAAAGATAATGAATATTGTTTGTTTATTACAAATGATAAAAATAAATTAAATATATTAAATGGAAATTTAAGTAATAAACGTTTTATTGGTAATTTTTTTTATTCTGAAAATAAATATAATCAACCATTTATCTATATGACATCCAAATTTTTAACTATGTTAAAAAATGTTTTACTTAGAATAGGAATTCATAATTGTAATATAAATCTTGCAATTTTACTTTCATTTGTATTATATTTACCTAAAAATCATTATTTTTCTTATAATGAAATTTTTAATAAATGGATTTTATCATATGAAGAAAAGAAATTTATATTATTTTTAGTAAAAAAAAATATATTATATCTTTATACATAACTTAAAAAGGTATGTGTAAAAAAATTTGATTTATTTTTTATCTAAAAATTTTAATGCTTCAATTATTAAAAATGTTTTATCCTCCTATTCTTACATCTGCTTTAATTGGAATTCAGTTACCACAAATGATTTATCAAAATCGTACACATCAATTACCATTTTTAGTTTTATGTCCTGTATTTTATACAGCATATAATATTGGAAATATAAAATCTGTCTCATTTGATGAATATGGTAAGGTGTCATTCGAAAAATTTAAATAGTTAGGAAACCTTAATAATGCATTAACATTATAAATCCTATTCCAAACATGTTTAAATATATTTTATAATCTTCTATTACAATTATTTTATATATATCATTATTATTATCATAAATTATATTACCAATATTTAATGTATATAGTTTAATGTTATAATTATTATTATTTTTTTTATTTATATAAAAAATTTTGTCATCATCTTCTAATTCTAATTTCATAGAATAAAACTTATTATAATATTCTATGATTATATTATCACTATAAAAATCAACTTTTAATGTTATTTTATTATATATTTTATTAACATATTTACCAATAATATTATTTAATGTATCTTTTATTATAATTTTATTTAAATCATTCTTAGTATCTAATATTGTAATCAAATAAATCTCATTATTTTTATTATGAAAATAATATTTTATAGTTGAATTATAATTCATTTTGGATATATAAATGTATTTTTTAACTTTTTTATTATTTATTTTAATATTTACTTCATTATTTGCTTCTGTTTGTGTAACTGTTTCTGAAAGTGTTTTGGATGAATGTGAAATTAAATCTAAAAATCCAATAAAATTTTCTCTTTTTTTGTTGCAACAAAAATATTGATAAATACATATTATTAAATATATATATACTATAATTAGTAATATTATATATAGCTTAATATTCATTTTCATTTTTATTTTTACTATTATAACTTTATATAAAAATATCACAATTTATTATAATAATAATTATTATAATTATTATATTCTAATTCTTGTAACATTTTTGCATATTCATAATTATATTCTTCTTGTTGTAATTTTTTTGCATATTCATAATTATTTTTTTCTTGATTATTGTTATAATTATTGTTATATATTAATTTTAGTAAAGAATTAAATTCATTATTATTTTCTTTAAAGTTTGCTCTATAATTATTATTATTATTATTTTCTTCTTGTTGTAATTTTTTTGCATATTCATAATTCTTTTTTTTTTTATTATTGTTATAATTATTTTTATAATTATTTTTATATATTAATTGTACTAAAGAATTTAATTTATTATTATTATTTTCATTATTATTATTATTATTTTCATTAAAGTTTACTCTAGAATTATTTTCATTATTATTATTATTTAATTTTACTACAGATTTATATTTATATTTATTATTATTTTCATTTAATTCTTTTTTTAATTTTACTACAGATTTATTTTTATTAATTTCATTTAATTCTTTTTGTAATTCTAATGCAAAATGATAATTATAGTTTTCTTTTAATCCTTTTTTTTGTAATTCTAATGCAAGATAATTATTTTGTTCTTGGTTATTTTCAAGAATATTTTCCAATTTTACATATAATAATAAAGTTGCATAACGATTGATTTTTAAAATTTTACTGTGATTATATACAGCAGAATCATCATAAAATTTATGTATTTTATTGTTTTTATAAGTAACATATATATAATGTCCACTATTTAATGATCCAGTTTTTAATATTGCACTCAATAATATATAGTTAATATCTTTATTATTTTGTTGTATTGTAATATTTTTATTAACTTTTACATATTTATCTAAAAATATAGTTTCACCATACATATTATATCCGCTTCTATTTAATTGTATGAATAAATATTTATTTTCTTCTGGTATTTCATAATAATGTTCATAATAACTATTATTATTATTTTTATGGCATCTACTTAATGATACATCCAGTTTATTAAATTCATGCGAGTTCATAATAATACTTTGAACGCTTTGATTATTATCATTATCTATTGGTAATATCATATATCTAGATCTATTTATTTTTGATTCTTCTTTATTTATTGTGTTAGTTTTTTTATTTTTACAATATGTTATAGTATTTTGATTTACATCAAATATATTATTATTATCGTAATATAATAAAATAACATCAAATAATCTAAAAAAAAATTCAGTAGAATCACTTTGAATAGTTAGACACTTAAAATTATTATTACGCGATGGTATATTTTTTACAAAATTTTTATAAAATAAAATATATTTTTTTTGTAGATATTTTTTAGGAATATAGTTTTCTTTTGTATTATTTATTTGTAAAAATAGTTCTTTTAAATTGTTTAAAATTATATTATCTGTATCAGCATAACTTATAAAATCGCGTATTTCATTGATTGAATATAACATTTGAATAGCGGAATTCATATAACAAGTATTTCCGCAATTTTGTAAACCAACTGAATTTTGTAAATTATACATATTATATAATAACTAAATAAAAAAAATATAATTGTCATAAATTAATTATCAATATTTTTTGAATTATAATATTTTTTTATATATAATTATATAAAAAATATTTTCACACTTTTGTGTTTACGTACTACTATTATTCAGAATATATACACGTAAAGGCAAAAGACGATTTTTTAATAAAATATAAAATTTTATATTTTATTGTATAAAGTTGTAAATACTCAATTTATTTTTTAAAAAGAAAAATTATGAGTAAAATATTTTTCACAATCATTTAAAATATAATATTAATTATTGTATAAATATTAAAAAATTAAAATAAAAAAAAATCAAAAAAAAAACGTTTTAAAAAGTTTTTTATGTTTCTAAAAAACTTTTTGAAACGTTTTTTTATTTTTTTTTTTGAATATATATAAAATAAAATTAAAAATATAATTTATTATCAATATAAAATATAATTAAAATTAAATATTGTAATAAAAAATATTTTTATTATTACTCATTTTTTTACTTAATTATAAGTAATATATATTTTTAATGCATATTTTATAAAAAAAATATTTTTTTGAGTAAAATTTAATTATATTTTAAGTAATTTTTATGATGTTATTTATAGAATAATAATATTAAAAAATCATATATTCAAAATAATATTTCGATAAATTTTAAATTAGAATCATTTGATGGTAATTGGAACATATTTAAAATAAATAAATTTACAAGACAATCAATAATATTTTCAAATATTATGAAAATGAATCTAAAAAGATAAAAATGAAGGTATTATATATAAAAATGATATTGAGAAACTTATCAAAGTAAATTTAAAAGAAATAATTGATAATTCAATGTATAAATTAAATAAGCATCTAAATGATTTTTATACAGAAACAATAAGTGATATGTTTGATGAACAGAAAAAAAGTAGAAAAATATATAACAAATATATATAATACATTAATTTTGTATAGAAAAATATTATTAGGAGGATTTTAGACAATAAAGCTGTTTTGCTAGAAACTTTAATTTATTGATAAATATATTGATTCTGACTCAATGCTAGAAACTTAACAATTTTATCATATTTGTTCTGAAGTATGAAATATTTATTCATAAATTAAATAAAATGAATTATTTTCATCATTTTTTAATATACCAACTGTTTTTAACATATCAGATTGTACAATATTTTTCATTATTTTATCTATATTATCACGAGGAGACATATCAGGACCTTTATTCATTTCTAATAAATATGGATTTAAATTTTTATCAAATATTATATCAATGCCGAATAATTGAAATGTAATACTGTCAATAATATTTTTACTTTGATATAAATTTTTAGATAAGCATAATGATATTTTTTTTAAGAGAGATTTGATATTATTAAATAATTTATTGCCATCATTATTATTACTATTTATATATTCGATTAATTGATTAAAACTGCGTGGGTTTTCTTTATAAACAGACATATCTAAATTATAACTTGTTATATTGGATTCAAAATCTAAATTATTATCATTATATTTTTTGTTTGTATATATACATTTACCTATTCTACATAAATAAAAGTATTTTTTATTATTTTTGAGGATGATAAGTAAATACATTCTTAGATTTATTTTTCTTCCATTTACTAAATACAAATCCGTAATATATTTTTGTACAACTTTATAATTTTCATTACTAGCATCTAATATTTCAAAAAAATTTTGAGTTAATTTTAATCCTTCTTTTCTTTGAACATTTTTTTTAAGTATATATATTTCATTGGATGATGCACTAAAATTTTTTCTAAAAATTTCCATTTCATTCCGATCATCTAATATATATGATTCAGGCATTAATTTACTTGCTTCTTTTCTTCCATAACATTTTATAAGTGATTCCCATATTTTATTTTTACTTGCTATTGAATCACATCCATTTACACCAAAAATATATTTTTCTCCACTTTTATTATTCACCGATATTTTTTTTAATTCTTCTTCTACATCATTATATCCACATGGTATATAAATATTCCAATCATTATTCGAATGTGTAATATTATTATTATCAAAAATATCTTTTAATATATTACCTAATAATTTATTGTTACATCTATAATATCTATAATTTTGTGTTATAATTGTTCCATTATTAAATGATTCTTTTTTATTATTAAAAATATGTATACAATATATAAATAAAAATAGTATAATAATTAATAATATTAATTTCATTCTTGATGTCATTCTTAATTTATAATAATATAAAAAATTTATGATAAATTGCTTAAATATTATTTTTAAGCATTGTTTACGAATTTATAAAAAAAAATGACAGTAAAATATATTTAAAATATTGTAAATACTAATTAATTATAACAGTTCAAAACTAAATAAATTTTAATAATCTACTATGAACACCTTTCCAGATCAAATTACTCTAAATACCATTAATATGATAACTTCTACATGTTTTTACCTATTTAGTAAAGGACTTGTTTTATTGATTCTAAGCATGTATGAATTACTTGTTGTATTCAATAATAATCCATTTGTAATTAAATATAATATATATTATAGTTTTGGTTTTATTTTTTCTATTTTAAAATTTTTATTAAACCTATTACGAGCATATACTAATATAAGAGTTGCATTTAGTTTTAAAATGGATAATATAAATAATTTAATAGAAAAAATGAATTCTATGAATATAAAATCTGATAAAAATGTAGATTTAGAAGATACATTTTTATATATTATGCATGCAATTAGTATAGTTTTATATATATTTAATTTCAATAGTGGACCATTTAGAAATATTTTTCTAATAGAAATCATTAAAGTCATTTCAATATATATATCAAATTTATTATTTACGAGTCATATTACTATTAAATATCAATATTATTTAAATCAAATGGAACAGTAAGGAAACATAGGTTTTTTACATGTGTATTTTCTTATTTTTAAGTATTATTTATAAATAAATACCAATGCCGATTATTCAATTATAAAACACTATGAAATATTATAATTAAGGATAAGTATTACTAGAAATTTTAATATAATAAATTAACAAGATTTTTTACACCTTCGTACACAATGCTAGAAATTTATTGTTATAGTGAGGAAATATAAGTTTCCTTACACGTACCTTTCTATTTTTAAGTATTTATTATAAATAGTTATGTTAACTATAGATACTATCCATTGTTTATAAAATTAATTTTATAAAATTAAATATATGAATTCATAAAAAAAAATGACAATAAATATATTATGAATAAATATTACATTAAAAAATCTAATAATTTATGATGAACACTAATTCAAATAAGATTTCTAAACTTACTATTCGTTTAATAACTTTTACAAGTTTTTCTTTATTTACTATAGGACTTGTTTTATTTATATTGAGCATATATGAAGTAATTTTTGCATATAATAATAATCCATATAAAATTAAATATGATGAATTTATATATTATAGTTTTGGTTTTATTTTTTGTATTAATAAAATTTTATTGAATCAAACACACGCATTTGCTTATATAATGCATGCAATTACTTTTAAATTTGATAAAATTTATGATTTATTAAAACATCTGTCTTTTAGTATAGATAGAACGAATCACTATCAAGTAGATATATTCTCAAATATTATCACTGTAATAGTTGGAGTTTTATATTTATTAAATTACAATACTGGACCATTTAAAAATATCATACAAATAGAAATTATTAAATTTATTTTAATAAATTTAACAAACTTTTTATTAAAGAATTATATATATATAATATATCTATATATTATAGTTAGTCCAAATTAAATTTTTAAATTAATCTTTTTTTTTCTTAAAATATTTTCATATATACCAGTTGAAAAAGAAATATGAACGAAAAAGAATAATACCTACAACTAGTGAAAGGAGGCATCATGGTAAAAATAATTTTATTTTAAACTCTTTATATATAATTTATAATTTTATCGAAATCTTAACTTTCTTGCATTGTATGCAAAGGCAATGCTAGAAACTTAATAATATTTCATTATCAATAAAATATTATTTGTTTATAAATTATATTGTTATATAATAAAATAATAAAATAAGATAATATAGTAAATAAATATAAAAATATTTATTTAAAATATTAATATTAGTTATTTTTATTGTAAAAATATGATTAAAAAATTTATTTTAAAAAAATCTTGTTAATTTATTATATTAATGTTTCTAGCATTGTATGCAAAGGTGTAAAACAATTCCAGAACTAAATATAAAATGTGATTAAAAATTTTATTTAAACATAATTTTATCAATTTAATATATCAAATGACTACTTACAAAATTTTAGACTTTAAAAATTTCCCGAGTATAATAGGACAACCTATTATTATAGATGAAAATATATTATTTTTTAAATCATATAGTTTTATTTATGGTACTCCTATAAATAATAGACCATCGTATTTTGGAGAAATGTATAATGCACTTAAATATCTTAAATCAGATAGAAAACTTGGTATTTTTTCAACAATTAAAAAAATAAAATTACTTGATATTCGATATATATCACAAATTATAAATGATTTAATATTATTACGGAAAAATAATGATTTTGATACTATTATTAAAGGATATATGACATTATCATTATCTTATGGATTTATTTCTTTATACAAACAATTAAATTTATATAAAATGAGATATTCATCGACATTAAGTACAGATATAAGATATAAAAGAATGATAGAATATTATAATGATTTTGAATCAAAAAAAGATAAAGAATTATTTCAAAATCCATTAGAATTACAAGGAATACGGATTGGTGAAATAAATAACGATGTTGAAGCAACATTTATATTAAAAGAAATTTTTGAAGATTTTTTTGATGGTTTTATATGTCCTACAATATTTAGTCCTTATTTTGATGATCATAATATACCAAATGAAATATTATTATTTAATCCAAAAAATACAATTATTGAAATAAACACAATACCGAATAATTCAGAAACAATAAATATAAATCAAATATTTATAAAAAATAATATAAATCTATTTTCGATACCTTTTTTTATGAAAAATAATGAAACTAGTTATTTTCAATATGGTGGTAAAAAAAATAAAATAGATTATATTTTTGAAAAAAATAATTTAATTATAAATAAAAAAATAATAAATCATCTAAAAAAACAGGGCATTGAGTTTAAAAAAAATATAATAAATAATAAAATTATTGTGTCAAAAAAAGAAGATATTATGTTTCATAAAAATATTGGTATAATATTAGCAAAATAAATTTAAAAATGATTATATAAAATATCTTTTTTATAATAAAATAAATTTAAAAATGATTATAAAGAAATATTAACAATTAATATTAGTATTTAAACATATTTAAATGTCATTAGTTTTTAATTATCATAAAGATTTACCAATAGGAACATTATTTAAACAAAAATATTTACGAGAACAAGTAAAAATATTAAAAAATATATTTCAACCAGAACAAAAGTCTAAAGAATGGTATGAAATGCGTAATAATATGTTAACAGCAAGTGATTGGGGTACGGTGTTAGGTGAAAATCATTATTCAAATAGCAATGAGGTTCTAAAAAAAAAATGTGGGGATGACAAATTTATTACAAATGCTGCGATGCAATGGGGAAATAAATATGAATCTGTAGCCGTATTAATTTATGAACATCGTAATAATGTAAAAATAATAGAATTCGGTTGTTTACAACATCCATTTATTTCCTTTTTAGGTGCTTCTCCAGATGGAATCACAGAAGAAGGTATTATGTTAGAAATCAAATGTCCAACATCAAGAAAAATAACAGGTATTCCTCCATCTTATTATTGGTGTCAAGTACAAGGACAATTAGAAGTTTGTGAATTGGATAGATGTGATTTTTTAGAATGTAGTATAAAAGAGTATGTAGATGAGAAAGCATATGTAGAGGATAATTATGATAATAACTATTCATTAAATAAATATATGAATGAAAAAGGTGTAGTTGTAGAATTTTATAAAAAAGATAGTAAAACATATTTTTACGAATATTCTCCAGTATGTATTATAAATAATGATTTAGATAAATGGAAGGAAAATATAATTGAAAAATATAAGGAAGATACGAATATTATATTTTCATGTTTTTCATATTGGTATTTGGAAGAAGTTTCATGTGTTCCTATATATAGAAATCAAGAATGGTTTCATAAAGTAAAACCAGAGTTAGAATTATTTTGGAATAAAGTTTTAAAATATAGAGAACTTGGATTAGATAAATTATTATCAGATATTAATGAAGAGAAAGAATCCAAAAAAAAGTTAAAAAGTGAATCAAAAGGTAAAAAACAGAAAATGATAAAAGATTTTATTCAATTAGATGATAAATCATCTTCATCTGATGAGGATTATACCGACGAATTTAATAATAAAACAACTATATCTTTATTTTCCGAAGATTACAATAATGAATTTAATAATAAAACAACTATATCCTTATTTTCCGAAGATTATCATAATGAATTTAATAATAAAACAACTATATCTTTATTTTCCGATTAAAATATAATTAAACATATATTTATGTAAAAAAATATATTTAATATTTATATGGATATTACTTTTCATATTATAATATTTATTATAATTGTTTTTATATTTTATTTTATAAATCATTTTTCAAAAAATAAAAAACTTATAAATGAGCATTTTTCAAATGATACAATACCTAAAATAATTATACAAACATGGAAAACCAAATCTATTCCTGTAAAATATAAGAATGATGTAATATCAGTAAAGAGACATAATAAAGATTATAATTTTTTATTTTTTAGTGACGATGATATTGATCATTTTTTAAAAGAAAAATATCCTGAATATTATATCATATATAATAAATTACCAATTATTATTCAAAAGATAGATTATTTTAGATATGTTGCAGTATATCATTATGGAGGATTTTATTTTGATTTAGATATGACATGTATGTATCCGTTAGACGATCTTTTACATTATGATTGTATATTTCCGGTTGATCAAAATATTACACCAAATAATTGTAATAGAAAAAGATTTAAAATTTTTTGTGAAAATAATATAAAAATATTATTAGGACAATATGCATTTGGTGCAAAACCAAAAGATCCATTTATTAAACTATTGATTGATACAATAAATAATAATATAGATAATTATATTGATGATTATGTAAATAAATATAATGAAAACAATAAATTACAATATGTTTATTCATCTACGGGGCCAGATTTTGTAACAAGTGTATATATGAATTATAAAAATAAAGAAAAAATTCATATTTTAGAATATGAACAATCTCAATTTTTTGGAAAATATGCCAAACATAATTATTATGGAACATGGAAATAAAGATTCTCAGGTAATTTTGAAATATCATCTAAACTATATTTACTATTATTCAAATAGCTTATATTTTTTGGTTGACATGAAATAATAACAGATAATCTGCAAAATCCTTTCGAATTATTCTTAGAATGTATTTTCGTTCTAATTCTTAGTTGTTGTTCACATATAAATTCAGGAACATTAAAATCACATATATCATTACCTAAATGATATAATCCTTTATCTGATATTTGTATGTATTTACATCCTTTTTCACTATATAGTTTTTTAATAGTATCATTTGAACAATCTATATAAATATCATTAAAATCACTAGTATTTTTTTTAATATTTAACCATTGATTATATGTTATATTTTTATTGATAAATAAAGGAATATTTCCATTAAATAAAGTAATATTAGAAATATATTCTTCAAATATTTTTTTGGATGTATCCGGTATTTTATTTTTTAAACTACCTATCCATCTATTAGATGAAGAATTATATTTTAAAGAACATTGCATCCAATCTGGAGTTCTTAATTTTTTCAATTCTATTGGTATATTGATATTATCCATAATACATTCAATATCATTTTTTGAATGGAATCCTCCTAAATCATTTTCATGTTGTAAATTAAAAAAACGATTATTTAATTTACATCTTTTTACAATATTATAAACTTGTAACTCATATTTTTTTCCGCTTAAAAAACAATTTGCCAGATGTAAAAACATAAATTGTAAAATGATATATTTTTAATAATATTGAATAAAAATAAATTCAAATTTTTATTATTTATTAAATATTTATTTTTTACCACCTCCGAAAAATGTGCCATTTGGACCATTGGATAAATCAAATAAATTGTAATATTCCCCGCAATTTCTAGGAAGTGTAGCAAGTGTAGGCCAATAATATGGTTGTAATGGTTCTTTATCTTTAGACCATCTTGTTCCAGGTTCATATATATCACATAGTGATTTATCACTATTTTGTAATTTATTATCATCATAATAATATATACCATCCACATCCCAAAGTTTAGGAGGTTCTTTTGAAGGATACTGTCCTTTCCATTTTGGTTCTTCATCTAATGTCGGCCATTTATTATATGCTCTACCATTTTCAAAATATGGATTATTATTTCTATTATTAATAACAACATATTCAAGAGACATATCTGTTATACCAGAAAATTCTTTTTCATTCACTTCTAATTTATTAAAAGGATACTTATCTTTATGATAATCTACGATTAATGTAGAGTTTTGAACTTCTATTTGATTTAAATATAAATATTTTATTTTGGATGGAATATTTGGTTGAATACTTGATACACTTGTATCCATATTTCCAGATATAATAACATCCGTTGGAAGCGGAATTATTTGATCTTTAAAAGGATATCCTATATTAAAATCAGAAAATATATAATGTTTATCTTGAATACCATATTTATTTATTTGTTCTTCTTCAATAAATTTTAATATATATACCCATAGTTTAACTTCAAAGTAATTTTTTTTATCCCATAAAAACAATTCATATTTTATCTCTTCATTTCCATTTTTATCTATCCAAACTTCAACATCGCCAAAATTTGTTTTAGCAAAATCATAATAATTATCATTATTTAATATTAAAAGTACATATTTCGTAATTATATCTAAATTCATTCTTAATTTATCATCTGTAGTAGATTGAGTATAAAAATTATAATTGCTTTTATCTTTAAAACTAATTTTTTCATTATTTATTTTTTTAATCGTTTTAAATAATCTATTAAAATTATATTGTGTAATATTTTCATATTTATAATCTGGTTCATCAAATTTTATTAATTCATAATTTGTTACAAAATTAGGTTTATCCACACTATTTTTATTAAAATCCCATGGTATAAAAGATTCTTTTTTATTAATTGTAAAAAATAAAGTAAATATAATTATACATACAATTATTATAAATATATATATATATAAATATGATATCATCTATAAATATATAATATTATATTTTTATGAAATATTATTTATTAAAAAATTTTTTAGTTTTTTTTGTTTTATTCTCACTTAAATCTACAATATAAGTACCATTTTCTAATTTTTTAATAAATGAAATTTTACTTATTTGTTGATACATTTTTGAAATATTAATATATTTTTTAATAGATATTTCAGGATTATCAATGATAGATTCTAATTTTTTATATTCATTTTCATCTAATATAATATTTTTTCTTTGTATAAAATCATTGATTAAATCCATTTTCTTATCTTTTTCTAAAGATTCTATTTCTAATTTAACTTCATTCGTGGTATTTTCTACACTATTATTAAATATATCATCATCTAATATAGAAATATTAGAATTTGTATTATATTCTCTTTTTAAATTTTTACCTTTTTTTTTTATATTATATTGAAATTTTTTGAATTCTATTGAATTTTCATTACTTTTTTTTTCAATATTTTCATTTTCAGTATATACAAAACTATTTTTCTCAAATTCTGTTTCTCTTAATTTTACAAGTTTGTCTACACAAGTAGGAACAAATATGGCACTATTCATTATATATACTAATATTAATGTAGTCTTAAATATTAATAATAAAATAAATCATTTTTTTATTTTTTATCTACAGCTTCAACTCTACATATCGGACATTTATTACTTTCCTCACATAACCATGGTTTTATACAATGTGTATGAAATAAATGATTACACTTTATTTTTTTTATAATATCATTATCCACAAATTGTTCTGTACATATTAAACATTCATCGTTATCATTATAATTTAATTTATCATAAATAATTGTTTCTAAATTATTAAACTCTTCTTCCTTTAATATTATCTTAACATCTTCATAATTTGAAAATAAATTATAAGTAGTAATATTTTCATTTACATCAAGTAATTGTTGAATATCAAAATATTCATAATTTATATCAGTATTTCTTATGTAATTATCAAATATATGAACAAAATCATTTAGTTCAGTATTCAATAGAAATCTATTTTCATAAGCATTTTGGCTTCCATCTTCTTGCTGTGCTTCTTCTTGCTGTTCTTCTTCTTCTTGCTGAGCTTCTTCTTGCTGAACATCTTCAATAATATCTGTTTGAATATTTAAAATATTATTTAACATTATAGATAATGGAAATCGTATGACACGATGGTTATTATTATCATTTATAATGTTAATATAATTTTCATTTTCATAATTTGTATACCATTTATTATAATTATTAATAATACTATTATTTTGAATAACATTTCCATAAATATCTCGTTTTCTATCATATATAATGATTTTCTGAATATGAATTAATTCTTTATCTAAATTTTTTAATACGAATTCCAAAGTATTATTAAAATCAAATTCTTCATCACCTAAAACATATGAATTATTATCAATCATAATTTCACTATATTCTATATCATAAATCATTAATGAACAATAATTTAATATATTTTCTTGAATTACACCAATTTTATTGGTAATAATGATGTCTATCTCTTTTTTAAAATCGTTATAATATAAATTAATTTTCATTATACATAAAATATAGAAAGTATTTTTAAGTAATATTATATATTATCTAATATATTCCAACAAAAAACACATTTTTTATTATATGGAGAATTAATATTATTGTCTTTTACTTCAATATAATATGGATCAACACCAATATTGTAATTAATATTTTTAGGATTTGGACACCCAAAATTATTAATATCATAACAATCTAATTTATCTTCTATTTTTTCAATATCACAATCATCACAATTACCACCAATTATACTTTTTTTATAACATTTATTTTTTTGAATATTACATTTTAAACATTCTTTTAAAATTTTTTTTTGATTATATAATTTTATACAATTTGTATGATCACATTTATCATAACAGTCTTCTTCTAATATATTAATAGTATCATGTAATCCAACTTTATATAATTTTTTATTACTATTATTAAACATTATATTTTTATATTGATTAAATGGAATATCTAAATTTTGATATTGTTCAATTTTATTTTTACATAATAGCAAAAATAATACAATAAATATAAATATAAATATTATATACAACATAATATTTATATTAGATAATTATATTAGATAATTATATTAGATAATTATATTAGATAATTATCATACATATTATTTACTTTGAATATCTATAACCAACATCTTGTACAATAATTATCTATAGGATTTAATGGAGGAGTATTATTACATCCAAATAATTGTTCACATGTATAATTATTCTTACATGGTATGCATATACCGTCTAAAGAATCATAACATTTATTTTCTTTTTTACATTCTTTGCATAAATCATATTTTATAACTTGTGAATGATATTCGTCACAAAAATCATTTTTACATATATCTGTACATTTTTTTATTATTCGTTTTGTTTCTTCAATTATTGGATCTTTTGTAACACGAAATTCTATAAGCTTATTATTATTTGTAAATAAAACATAAAAAAATATTGTAAAAAATATTATTGCTAATATTATTAATATAATATTACTATCATTCATATATATTTAAAATATTTTTTTTTTTATATATTTATTAAATATATCAAGTTTTATATTGTATATATCATCGGATTGAATATTAAATATTTGAACTAAATTATCTATAGAAAGTTTATTTAATAATTCATTATCTGGAACTAAATAAATATCATCTAAAATAGGAGAATGTAAATTATTATTTAATAATAATCGATTATCAATATTATTTTCATGTAATAAACGAATAATTTTAATTTTACTACTATTATTTATTATTTTATAATTATTTAATGTAAGTATTTTATGAAAATATAATTCACTATATTTATGGTAAAAATATATATTATGAAATAATTGAGTATTCATATTTAAAGGAGATTTAAAAATCCATCCATCTTGTTCAATAGACTGTAATGTTTTGTTTATTTTATCTGATTTTACTAAATTACCATTAATTAATCTTTCAATACGTGATATTGTATATATTTTATTATCAAATGATAAATCAATATTTAAATCATATAATTCATTTTGATTTGGTAATATTATATCAGACCGTAAAATACAAACAATAGAATCATTTAGTAATTTATTAGAAACATCTAATAAGTCTTTATAAGTTACCTCTTCTTTATATTCTATTAATTCAAGATTATCATTTGAATCCTGAAATTCATTTATAATATTATTACCTAATACAATAACTTTATGAACATTTTTATTTTTTAAATTTTCAATAATAGATTTTTTTTGAATAATATTTAATATTTTTATTTCTGAAATTCGAAAATATGTAATGATAGTTATTTTATGAATAGAATCTTTTAAAATCTTATTATATTCTAATTTTATATTATCTTCTAATAAAATATTTTTATTACATATTAAATTATCATATATTTTTTTAAATTCCTTCCTATTTTCTTCTAATAATCTAATTTTTTCAGTATCATTTTCAATTATATAATGAATAGTATTTATAATATTTAAATCTTCATAAATGATACATTTATTATATAATTCTGTTAAATGGATTAAAATATCGGATCTTTTTATTTTAGATAAATATATTATACATAAACAATTTTTAATTAAAATATCTTCACAATATTTATCTGGATAAATATCATATATATGTTGTTTATTTTCATTTTTTAATAAAAAACGAATGATTCCTAAATCTTTATATTTAGGCATTATAAAATTTTTATCAGTATCAATATATAAAATTATATATTTATTTGGTAATAATGAGAATTGTGATAAAAAATCATTATTATTCATGTAATTAAATTATATTATATAAATAAATTTTAAGTATAGTGAGAATACTTAGGTTTCCTTAAATACAATTTTAAGTATATTTTTGTGATTACGATTCTAAGGATTCTTCTTCTATGGATTCTTCTTCTAAGAAATCTTCTTCTAAGAAATCTTCTTCTAAAATATCATCATAATCATAGCGTTTTGCAATACAAGATTCTGTAGTATTTGTATGTTTCTCACCAAATAAACTTTTTATTGCAATTATACGATAATTTTTATTAATAGAATTACTATTATGAATATTATCCCTAATTTCTTTAGAATTTTTATTTTCATCAAGTATATGTTCAATATACAAGATATATCCGTTATTATCTATAAATATATTCCAAATATCCTCTGAAATTGCACCAAAATAATCACCTTTCAAAAACATTACAACTCTATATATTTCTCCCTCATTTACTAAATTCAAAAAATAATGTTTTGCAAATACATCTAATGAGAATGACCAAATAAAGTTTTTCATTTTACTACTTTTATTCATTTTCCATATATCCATTACACGTTCATAAATATTTTTACTTTTATTTAACATCCAAAGTTCTCTTTCGGAATCAATAAAATACAACGAAGGATTTGTTTCTTCTGTCATTTTCTTAAAATAAATTATATTTCATTTATTTTAAGGAATAAAATTATTCAATTTTTTTTATACATCCTATTTCAATGCTAGAAACTTTAATATAATAAATTAACAAGATTTTTTTAAAAATAAAATTTTTAATCATAATTTTACAATAAAAATAACTAATATTAATA
>Ga0214921_10004295_pt1 | contig 21064 bp, 17 predicted proteins | sample LL1505_MetaG_FD_177992 | JGI IMG/M metagenome (GOLD analysis project Ga0214921, IMG submission 177992) | Freshwater microbial communities from Lake Lanier, Atlanta, Georgia, United States - LL-1505 | ecosystem: Environmental > Aquatic > Freshwater > Lake | place: USA: Georgia | collected...
AGTCCCATTGTAGAAGAATATTTGTATTCTGCCATGGAGGATTATAGAATTGATATTATGCTAGATTCTGGCCCAAGTGCTAGAACTGTGCAAATTGGCTTAAATCCCTTTACTTTAATTGGTGCTACCACTCGTTCTGGCTTGTTAACGGCCCCTTTAAGAGCAAGGTTTGGCATCAATGCCAGGTTAGAATATTACGATGCTAAGTTGTTGACCACAATTGTGATACGTTCTTGTGGGATTTTGAATACCCCTATTTTAGAAGATGCTGCTTTTGAAATTGCACGCCGAAGCAGAGGCACTCCACGTATTGCCAATAATTTACTCAGAAGAACCAGAGATTTTGCACAAGTAAAAGGCGACGGTACCATAACTGTTGAAATTGCAAAAATGGCTTTGGCAGCCTTGGATGTGGACCAAAATGGTTTGGATGAAATGGACAACAAAATTTTGCACACCATTATTGAAAAATTCAATGGTGGACCTGTGGGTTTAAGCACCATTGCCACTGCAGTTGGCGACGATGCAGAAACCATAGAAGAAGTGTATGAACCGTTTTTAATTCAGGAAGGATTTATTAAAAGAACTTCTCGAGGTAGAGAAGCTACACCCTTGGCTTACAAGCACATTGGGGCAATTCCGCCTAGTAAGCAGGGGAGTTTGTTTTAAAAGGTGAAATGAAAGTGATTTTAATTAGATTAAAATTACTTTCAGTTTTCAGAAGTGTTTTCCATCCTGACTAATTGAAATTGTTGCATTTTTATTTATAAGTAAATTTTATTTAGGGTCTTATATCTTATTTGTATGTACAAATAAAATCCTATATTTGTAAACAATTACTTCATTTATGCAACGCCGCACATTTCTTCAAACATTATTACTTTCAACAGGAACTATGCTTACTTTTAGTGCTTTCAAAAATCATATTTATTCTCAGTCTATTGACTCAGAATTAATGCCCGCCATGTTTATCGGTCATGGTAGCCCCATGAATGCCATTGAAGAAAATGAGTTTACAAAAGAATGGAAAAAAGAAGCTAGTTTGTTGCCAATACCCATAGCAATACTTTGTATTTCAGCACATTGGTTTACTAGAGGCACATTTGTAGCCGTAACTTCACAGCCAGAAACCATACACGATTTTGGAGGTTTTCCTAAAGCTTTGTTTGATACTCAATATCCTGCATCCGGAGCTCCAGAACTAGCCCATTTTACGCAACATATTATTCAGTCAACTCAAGTACAAACAGATGCAGATTGGGGATTGGACCATGGCACTTGGTCTATCTTGAAACAAATGTATCCTGAAGCAAAAATACCTGTATTTCAGTTGAGTATAGATTATGCAAAACCACCTCAATTTCATTATGAGTTAGGAAAAGAACTTTTGGAACTTAGAAAAAAAGGTGTTTTAATTATTGGCAGTGGCAATATTGTGCACAATTTAGGCAGGGTAAATTTTCAGCAGATTGATGCCGCTTACGACTGGAATATTGAGTTTGATACTAAAATTAAAAACTTTATCAATACCCAAAATCACCAAGGAGTTATTGATTATCAAAAACTTGGCTCAATTGCTCAATTGGCTGTTCCAAGTCCCGACCATTATTTGCCTTTGCTTTACACACTTGGTTTGCAACAAAAAAACGAAGCAGCCACTTTCTTCAATGAAAAATACATGGCAGGTTCATTGTCAATGACTTCAGTGAAGATTATGAAGGGGTAATTTGGTTTTTAAATGTCTAAAGATATTTTCTTTATATATTTTTTTTAAACTCTACTTTAAGATTATGAAATAAAAAATTTAACCACATAGAAATATAGTTATTATACATAAAATTATTTATTGTTAACTATCTAGAACTTTAGTTTCTATGCTTTGTTAAAAAAGTAAATTCAATAAGAAATTAGAATAACATAGAAAAAATCAAAAATGATTTTTAAATCAAAAAATAAACCTATGTTTCTATGTGGTTAAATTTATCACATTGAAGAATGTTAAAGTAGAATTAAACTCAATTTTAGAGGCATATTGATTTTGAGAGCTAATTTACTTTAACTAAATTTACTTCACACAATTAAGAATTAAATTATGGCATCAATAATTCTTCATATAGAAGCTCAAAATATGAATATTCGTTATGAAAAATTGAAAAACAAAAGTCCTTATAAACCTGAATTTGTTGCTAAAATTAGACAAAGTGAAGAACAAATTAAGAATGGGGAGTTTACAAGTATTCAAAATCAAGATGAACTAAACAAATTTTTAGGATTATGACCTACCGATTGGATCTTAAGTTAATGTTCTATTTTTTTAAACTTTAATACAAAATAATCTTTCTCTAAGCCAAAAATTTCCCTTCAAAATTCATCAAAAATAATTCACCATTAGATCTAGTAATAGCGGTGTAGAGCCATCTTACAAAATCCTTATTTACAGTATCTTCCGTAAGATAACCTTGGTCCACAAATACTGCTTTCCATTGGCCACCTTGTGCTTTGTGACAGGTAATGGCATAAGCAAATTTTACTTGTAAAGCAGTTAAATAAGGGTCTTTACGAATCATATCCATGCGATCGGCTTTGATTTTTATATCTGCATAATCATTGGCAACTGCCTGATACAATGCCTGATTTTGATCTCTTGAAAGAGCAGGAGTGTCTGATTGTAAGGTATCTAAAATGATTTTTGCTTCTTGCACTGGCAAGGTGGGATAATCTGGCATGGCAAATTCAATATTGGCAAACCTAAAACCATGCATTTCTTCAAATTTTCTAATTTTTCTTATTTCAATGGTGTCGCCATTGGCAATAAAACTTACGGGTGCATCCTCTGGCAAAATGGTGTAATTGTTTTTTACCACCATCAACACATCGCCAGCTTCAATTTCATCTTCTGCAAAACGGATAAATCTGCGAATATAATTATTGTAAGAAACTGCACCTTTGTTTGACCTTGTTATGACAATAGTATCTTCTTCCCCAAATTTCTTGTGTGCATACCGTAAACCATCTTCAATTTTTTCGGTGGTCATGGAAAAACAATCATAAAAACCTTTGGTATGTAGTTGAATATCAATAGAGTTTTTCTCAAGCAAACTCCTAAGCAAAGTGGCATTGTACAATATTCCAGAAGCTTTTTGTTGCCTTACAACCTCTTTCAGTTCCACTTCGTGCACCTCTAAAAACTTGGCTTTTAATTTGTCTTTATCCAATGCAGGGCTAATTGACTGACCAACAGGAGGCAACTGAGCAGTATCGCCCACAAGCATCAATCTATTGTTGTTGCCCTCAAACACAAAATTGATTACATCTTCAAGCAAATCGCCCGTTTCGTTATCAGAGCCTATCATAGATGCCTCATCTACAATATATAAAGTATTTACGGCCTTGTTTTTTTGCAATACAAATTGGATATTTCCTGTGGCGGAATTTACCGATTTGCGATAAATATAGCGGTGAATGGTGTAAGCTGTTTTGCCAGCATATTGCGTAATCACTTTGGCGGCCCTCCCAGTTGGGGCAAGCAATACTACATTGATTTTCAGTTTTCTAGCACAGGAAACTATGGCTGCCACAGAAGTGGTTTTACCAGTACCGGCATAGCCTTTCAACAAAAAAGTTTGATGGTTGTAGCCTTTCTCTTCCATAAACTTCACAAATACCTTCATCATAGCCAATTGATCGGCAGTGGGCGTATGCGGAAATGATGATTGCAAAGTTTGTAGCATGGAAAAACAATTTGTGAGGTAAAAATAGTGAAAAATTGGGGGAGAAAGTAAAAATGTATTATTTCTAATTTATCAGCTTGAAAATACGATATAAAAACACTGCCACGAATTCACAAATTAAAATTTAATTCGTGAATTCGTGGCAGAAAATTAGTTCGTGGCAGAAAATTAGGTTTCACGTAGTGAAAACTAGAATTATTAGCAAATTTCTCAAATTGAAAACTACGTTTTCTGTAAAATTCTTTGCAGTTAGTGTTTCAAAATCTCTTCTTTACACAAAATTGAAAACTGGTATTGTTTTGCCCAAAAAAATTGTTTAATTTCTGAATCTATTTCATTTTCATGTAAAATTTTACTCCAAAACATTTTTTTTGTCACTTCATTTTGATAAACATAGTAAAAATGAAACTGAAATAAATTCAACACTTCTTTCTTGTTAATTTTATGAAATTCAAAGAAATCAGCTTTGATAAAAATGGCTATTTCTTCCAAATAACCTAAATACTGATATACATCTGCCTCTGTAATTTCCTTAAAAGCCTCTTTATCTTCTCTTTCCAAGGCTTGATAAATTTGGGTAAATTTATCAGTAGTATAAAATTTTCTCCATAACTCACTCAAATACTGCGCTCTTTTAAAATAATTGGCACTTACAAATTGAGTATAAGCCAAAACAGAAGCTACAACTATAAAGAAAAGTTTAATAAACTCTAAATTTGAAATAAGTAATTGATACATATTTTGAAACTATTAATTCTTAAGCAAATATATAAAAATCCAGTAATTTTTCATCTTTGATTTTTATTCTTCGCATACAAAATTGTTTATGGATTAGACTTAAAAAATTGAGAATCTAATTTTTTGGGCTTAATCCCCGTGAAGTAACATGCTTTGAAAACTTTTGGTCTTACTTCACAGTGAAGTAACGTGTTTTAAAAACTTTTGGACTTACTTCATGGTGAGGGTTCTATGAAGTAAATAAAAATAAAATGTTTGAAATCAAAGAGTCAAACTGTGCAACGAATCACAAACCGCATGATGCGTTAGTTTGATGTTATGCCCAGTGATTTTATCTAAACTAGACAGCTTTTCTTTTTTTCGTCGATTTATAAAAAGAGGTTTTTTGTTTTGTATTATTTTCTTTTTTTTGTCTAAAAAAGTCACTTAAAGCTTTCTCGTCCTCCAAAGTTAAAGGTGTTTGTTCACCAATAAAATCTACGTCCAAAATTTCAGTTCTCGTTTTCATATTAATGGTTTATAAAATATTTGTTAATAAGTTTTAACGCAGCTTTAGTTTCAATAATCATAAATCTGTCTTTATAATGAGAAGCTTCTAGCGTTTTTTTATAATGCTCTACAAGTTGAGATTTGGAAACAAATGCTACATTCCCATCATGTCCTCGTTGAAATGAAAGTTTACAAGCAAAGGCAACAAGATTTCCAGGAACACCAGCATACATTTTAGAATTCCCTTTGTTAAAAGGATTACTTTCAACTAAGTGCATATAAACGTGGTCTGATTTCACTTCTAAGCTTATAAGTCCTTGAATTACATTTGGATTGTTAACGATTGTTAATTTGTAAATGTCTCTTTCAGGAATTGAAAGCTCTTCTTTCCAATTGAAAAGCCAACCATTTTTTTTACTAACAGCCTTTAGTTCATTGTCATTAAGTACAGAAATTTCTGTCGCAAAACTGTCACCAGTAACCACATTTTCAATGGAATTAGTTAGTTTGTCTACTATAAAATCGAGTCCTATTTCTTTGTCTTTTTTCACAGAACTAATTTACGCAAAAATGTAATAATTCACAATTTTTCTATACGTGTTTTTATTATTGGGCTTATCGATTTGCAGCTACACGAGGTGGCGATTTGGGGCTTAATCACAATAAAGTAACATGCTTTGAAAACTTTTGGGCTTACTTCACGATGAAGTAACAAGGTTTGAAAACTTTTGGGATTACTTCACGGTGAAGTGATGTGCTAAAAATCTGCATAAGAATTAGCTTTTTTTAGACAGCCTCAGACCATCCTGAACAGAATTAACTTCCTTTCACAATTTTAGTAAGTAATTCAATTTCTTTTTCGTTCGTTTTAACCCAATGTAGCTCTTCGATTGTAATTGTGGAAAAGTTCTTTATCGAACGATAAAAAGGCATAACTATTTCCTCGTAACTTCCTTGAATCTTGTAAATTAATACTTTATCAGCAGTTTCTCTTTTTGCAAAGTAGATACTTACTTTATATTCGTTTCCTACTTTAATAAAATCGAAAAAATATCCTTCAGGTTCTTGATGACACCAAAAACTAGATGCTATTCCCTTAGTTATTTGTCTTATGCTTGAAATCAATTGGTCAATCGGATTATTAGGAATATTAGATGTTGTGAACTGTAATTCAAAGTCCCCATGCCGAAAGTCAACTGGTAACCAACCATTCAAAGGTTGTCCAAATTCTATTTTAAGTTTTTCTCTCGTCATTTTTCAAAATTGTTCTTGCTATTTGTATTTATTCCTTTTCAGCAAATTGCAATCACCCCAAAAATATCATTTTTAATTGAAAACCAGAAAAAAACAATGTCTTGATTTGCCAATCCAAATCAAGACATTGTAAAACTCTGAACACTAAACTCTTCACTCTAAACTAAAACCTCTTACTTCACCAACTTCAACCCCTCTCCCGCAGAGGTATTGCTTGGTTGCAAGAGAATTACTTTGTTAAATAATACTTTGGCAGCGGCAATATTGCCTAAGAAATAGCTTGTCCATGCCGACATCAATAGTGAGTCGGTATCGGTGGGGTAGAGGTTGAGTGCCACATCAAAATACTTTTTGGCGTTCACGTAATCTTTTCTGTAATAATATATTAAACCTAATCGGTAATTGGCGATTGTGTTTTTAATGTCAATTTTTAAGATTGCCAAATAGGTTTTTTCCAAGTCTGCCCATTTCTCGGCTTTGGCATACAAGGTAACCAAACCCCACAATGGCTCGGTGGCGGCAGGCATTATTTTACTCGCTGCCCAATAGTTGGTGGCGGCTTCGGTGGTTTTGCCTGCGGCGTAATTTAACCAGCCCAAACGATAGTAGCATTCATAGCAATTTTCTGTTTTCACTTCATTGATACTGGCAATGGCACTTTCGTATTTTTTCTCGGCTTCGTAGCCATAACTTTCTGTAAATGATTTTTGTAAGTTTGTTTGAGCCATGGCAAATGTACTTGCCAAAACTAATAAACCAGTGATAGATGATTTTAGAATTTCCATAAGAATGATAGGTTAATTAATTGGGTGTTATAAATTGAATTTTGAGTTTGATAAGTGGTAAAGGAGGTATATTGTAATACCCCACTTTCCCTTTTTTGTAATGAAATAGAAGGACTTATAGTAAATCGTTTAAAGAAAAAATCAGATTTTAGGGTAATAATTTGCTGAATGGGATCGGCGGTATTGTAAACCACAAAACCTGCATCTCCCACAAAATTTTGCAGATTCCCTTTCCAGTATTGGGCAGACAATTGCAACCAAGATTTAGGTGTAAATGAAGCGGATGCATTGTAAATAAATTGATTGGTAGTTGCAAATGTTCCATGCAAGCCACCTCCCACAATCAATTTAGTATTTCCCAAAGGATATAAATTAAAATTACCACTTACTTGTTTTTGGGTGTTGTTATTCATTGTAAACAAACTCGTTTGCAAGCCAAAACTGTAATAAGCACCTCTTTTATTGGTATTTAAAAGAATAGAGTGGGCATTATTTGTTACTGAATTACTTGTAAAATAATAGCCTTTGAAAAAATCAAAACTAGAGCTAAAACTATTGCTTTTGATATGATAATATCCTCCACCAATGCCCACAGAAACACCTTTTTTGAGATATCTATTGTAGTAAATATTAGTTTGAATTTGTTGATTTTTATAATTCAAGGCACTGTCTTTGAAAGTAGTTTGCACAAATCCTTGGGCATTGGTATTGAAATTAGAGAAACCAACACTCAAACTATTTTTATGATTCAATCTGAATTTCAGCGCAATATCTTCAAAAGTCATAGTCCCATTATTCGTTCCTTGAGCATAAATATTGGCACTACCTTTCTCGTTTTTAGCATTTTTTATTTGGGGAGAAAGCATGGTGCCCACACTTATTACTGGCGTAATAAATGGTTCTTTGGTTTTCATTAATTTTGCTTGCATGGTAGAGCTTAATGTCTTTGCAAAAGTCTCTGCATCAGTAGTTCTGAAATTATTTTTAAGAGAATAAAATACATATTCCTGCACAACAGTATCTTCGGGAAACAACTCATGAGCCACCTTTAAATGCTTGTAAGCCAAATCATAATTCTTTTTGTTAAAAGCCGTAATCCCAATTCTGGTTCTTAAATAAAAGAAATCAATATTTTGTTTCAATGCCTCATTGGTCACTTTCTTTAAAGCCCCTAAATCTTGTTGCAGAAAATATTGGTAGCTAAGGCTATCTACTTGGGCGTGGGTAGTAAAAGGTATTAAGTACAAGGTACAAAGTAAGAAGTTTAAGGTTAAAGGTTTAAAGTATAAAGTTTTTGAAAATTTTATTAGCACTTGGTCAAATATTCCTTTGACAAGAGAATTTTGAGATAACCAGAAATCTTCTTTTTTAAACGAGTAAAAAGCTACTTTTAACTTTAAACTTTCAACTTTTAACTTATAATACAATCTCATACCTCTCAATTTTACTTTTCCCAATCACCTCAAAACCATTTAATTTATTCTCTTTCAAATTTATATTATATCTTTTTTGGCTGTAGGTGTAGCCTAAAAACTGTTTTTTAACTTCACTTTTCAAGATTATTTTTTCTGGTGAAAACACATTGTCAATTTCTTGGAGGGCAGACGAATAACTGTATTTAGTAAAAATTACAAATGGTGCAAAGAAATCCTGTAGCCAACTGAAAATGTTCAGATTAAATACCGATACAGGAAATTTATCTTTCATTTCCAGCTGATTATAAGCTCCTAAAAGGATTTTATAATTCGCCACATAGAAATGGAAAAGTTCGGTGTTCTTTTTTCCAATATATTCTGTAAAATAAAACATAGTGCCATCGTTGATAAAATAAGCTAAAGCTTTGGTTTTGTGGCAATAAATATAAGTCCTGTTCCAAGCATCGGTAAATACTTCCCACTCTATAAATGCTCCTTTTTCATTCCTTAATGTAATTTTCTTTCCTGGTTTCAGTGCATAACTATCTGCCAGCAAAGCACATATTTCAATATTGCTTATCACACTTTCTTCCTTCGGTACTTCAAAAGTTTTCAACTCATCATTCTCTAAAAAGTAAGCAATTGGATAGGGGAAAGTGACTGCCCCCACACTTGGTTCTAACTGAAACTGAAAATGTATGTGTGGCTCTGGCGAACGACCTGAATTTCCGCAAGTTGCCAGTAAAGTATCGGCAGTTACATAATCGCCAATATTGACTTTTATGCTGTCTTTTTTCAAATGACTTACTTGCGAAAATATGCCATTCAAGTGATTCATAATTATGGTATTGCCCCAATTTTGTTCGGTATTTACACCCGTAATTTCATTGTCTTCTACATAAGAAATAATGTCATACACGTAGCCATCGGCAGGTGCCAACACAGGTTTGTTGTAACAATAAAAATCTTCTTTTTGAGTGCCGTTTTGTTGATATGTTTTTTGAAAATCGTCCACAATTACAAAATCTAAGGCTTTGCTCCAAGGTCCTAAATGAGTTATTTTTCCATCATAACCCTGACTCACAAACCATTTGCCCCAAAATGGAAGTTTAAATTTAGCTTTGCCAAAATTCTTATATCGTTCTATAGCAGTTAAATATTGATACAAGCTTTTTTCAGGGGAATAATACTGAAAATCAACAGCGTGCAAATATTTACTTAACCAACGTTGATTTAAGAAATAAATAAATCCAATCACAATTAACACAAAGGCAAATGTAAATCCATTCAAATTTAGCAAGGCCAAAAACTGGTTACTTGCCAACAATAAAAACATCAATAAAGGCGTGATAATGAACACCATAATATAGCTATACACATTTGGAATAATGAAAAAACAACCCAATGAAATAGCCATAAAGATGTAATTTGATCCTACCAAATGATAATTCAACGCCAACACATCTACCCCAAAAGCAGAGTAAAATATATACGCCACATAAAAACCCAACACGCTCAAAGAGAAGGCGATACGAGAGTGAACCAACATGCCAATGACAATAAGCAAACCTCCAACAATACTATCCTGAAAAAGAATTCCGCTTAATGTTTTCAGGAAAGTATGAATAAACAAAGGCAAATGAATATTTTTATCTAGCTGATGCCAAAAAGCAATCCATGGATTTTGTATCTGAATTTCAGTATGATTGATGGTAAAAAACTGCAACTCATTGATTTGAATATTGGTAAAATGACTCGCCGAAAGGGAAATAATCCAATAGGTAAACAAAAAAGGCAAAGACAAAAAAGGCACTCCAAAGCGACTCAACAAAGCATTGGTTCCCACTGTAATCACCAACAAAAGCAAACAAGCAAAAAAGAAAAGCAAGAAAAAGGGAATGTTAAAATGGTATTGATGCGCCAAAGCCAAGCCCAACAAAAGAGCATTAAATCCATACACTCCATCTTTGATATTTTCTTCAGCAAAACCAAGCAATTTTGCCAATAAATTTACAATTATCACCGCCAATAATCCACCCAAACCTACCATAGGCGTAAGAAAAGTGACCAAAATAATAAGCACTGCAAAAAATTTATTTTTCGAGAAAAACAATTGAGCGTAGCTGTTTAAGAGCCCCACCCCAACCCCTCCCCAAAAGGGAGGTGCTATGAATACTAATGCCTTTGATAAAATACTTCGCAAAATAAGTGTAGTTAATTGTATAAATTACATTGAAGAAGTTAGTAAATAAAGTCCCTTCCCTTTGGGGAGGGATTTAGGGAGGGGCTTTGAGGTGGCTAAGATTACTAATGCCTTAGATAAAATACTTTGCAATATTTTTTTCATTTTTTATCTATAAATTACATTGAAGAAGTTAGAAACTCCACTCCCCTCTCCTTGGGAGAGGGGCTGGGGGTGAGGCTTTGGGGGGCTACCTTTTAAAGTTCAAACTTCTCCAAATGCTTAGGCAATTCTTCTAAACTTTCAATGGTTTCAAGTGTTTCATTCTGACGAATGATATGCGTATTGCCCTCTAAATCAATCATCACCACTTTGGGTCTCATCTGGATAAACTGCATCCATTGGGTCATGTTGTAAGCTCCCACTTTATGCACTACCACTTGGTCGCCTTTATTTAAAAGAGGCAAAGAAATACTATCTCTCACCACATCAATGTTCATACAAAGAGGACCATATAATACACACTCCTCGTTATGATGTGAAAATTCCTGAGCAGGTGTAATTTTATGATTGTACCAAAAAGCAGTAAATAAAATATTCACCCCAAAATCCATAATAGTGGCTCTGCGTCCATCGCTTAAGCGTTTGTTGGCAATCACAGAACCTAATAACCAAGCCGCATCATCAATCAAAGCCCTGCCAGATTCTAAGAAAATTGTAGGCAAATCGCTTGGTTTGTAGCCAAAGTTTAGAATAGTGCTAGTGATTGCTTCCGCATAATCATCAATAGTAGGAATTACATCTTGACCTTGTAAATAAGCACCTCTCAGTGTGTTAGCCGATGCAAATCCTCCCCCTAAATCCAAATATTGAATTACTTTATTCCATTTATGCTTTATGTTCACAGCTAAATCACTCAATTTCCAAGCTGCTGTTGCGTAAGCATTGGTCGATAACATATAAGTCCCGATGTGGCAATGCAAACCAACCAAGTCCATTTCTTCGTGGCTCATGATTTTGTTGATGGCATTCCAAGCCTGACCGTTTTCATAATTAAAACCAAATCTGTCCCACATTGGGTACACGCCAGTGTCCATATTCACACGAATGGCAACTCTGGCTCTTTTCTTTTCATTTTGAAGAATGGTGGACAGGGCATATAATTCATCAAAATGGTCGATATGAATCAAGGCATTGTGTTCAATAGCTAGTCTTAAATCATCGTCAGATTTTTCAGGACCATTAAAAATAATTTTATTGCCAGGGACGCCATTGCCCAATGCTTTTTTAAATTCGAATACAGAAACTACTTCAGCCCAAGAACCTTCTTGATGAAAAACATTACATACTGCATTGATATAGTTTGTTTTATAACTCCAAGCAAACTGTACTTTTGGGTAACGGGTCTTAAAAGCTCTCACCGCATCACGGTAATTTTTACGAATCTGACGTTCAGAAATCACAAACACTGGCGAACCATATTTTGCAATTAATTCTTTCACCGCCACATTTTCTATGTGAGTAACAGGGGCATATTCTGTTTTTGTGCCAAATTTATTTAGGGTACCAGTATTCAACTTTTGAATAAATGGTCTTTCATATATTGCTTTCATTTTATTAAAAGGTACAAAGTACAGGGTACAGAGTACTGGGTTTAAAAGGTTGTAAATTAATTTTTTAAATATTTTGACGAGTTGTAAATATGCACTACAATTTTTGCTGAGTACTTTGTACTCACTACTCTGTACGCTGTACTATAACTCACCTAAGGTGCTTATTTTCTCAAACTCCTTCAAATCAACTATTTGATCAAAGGAATAGCGGACGAAGAGTTTGCCGGTATCGTAATTAGAAAAAGGTGCTAGTTTTTCGCCTAAGGCCATTCTGACTAAGGCTTCGGGGTGGTTTTGACCAGCACCAACCGCCAAATATACCCAAGCAGGAAAACGAGGATTCATTTCCAATAAATAATATTCTCCGTTGTTGGTTTTGATAAACTCTAGCTCGCAGCCGCCCTTCCATTTTGAATTGGAAACTACACGGTCGGCAATTTCAATCAATTTTTCATCGTCGAGGGTGACGCCAGCCCAGGCTTTGCCTTTGTCGGTAATGTAGAGTTTGCGCATGGGCACCGCCCCAATGCATTGACCGTTTCCGTCGCCAATGGCAGTTACGTTTACTTCAGTGCCCGTAACAAACTGTTGCACAATGATTGGCAAACCCCATTTTGCATTTACTTTATGAAAATAATTCACCGCTTGTTCGTACGAAGCCGCAATGTATGCATCGTAAAATTTGCCTTTAATTACCAAGGGATAAGTGAAATCATGCCCAATAGCATTGAGTTCTGCTGTGCTAAAAATCATTTTACTTTTAGGCACTTTCACTCCATGTTTCTCTCCAAATTCATACAAGTCCGATTTATGTCTCGCCTCAAATTGTTCTATGCTGGGCAAAAAAGTAGCAATGTTCAACTCACTTTTTAATTGAGAAGCAAACTTGATAAAGTTATATAATTCCGCATCAAAGTTAGGAATCAACACATCAATATTTTCTTTAGAATTGATGTAATAAAGCCTTTCTGCCAAACTTGCAATACCCGCCGACGGTAGAGGAATTTGGTATGATTTATCTACCAAATCTCTCATGTACAAACCAGGTTCAAGTGTTTCGTACGACAAACCAATAATCCTTACCTCAAAGTGTGTACTTTCTTTCAAGGCCCTAATTACAGGTATGCCGGGGCCTGGACTATCAATATTATTGAGCCCAGTAACTGCCACTGTTATTTGCCTTTTAGCCATGATTTACAACTAATTGATAGTTTTGTAATACACTCACAAAATCATTGAAATCTTTTTCTAAAGTAGAATCTGGAGCATCGTATTCTGCTGCCAACAACTGAATAACTTCCTCTTTTCCCTTGCCATCTTTTAGCAATTTTATAATTTCAAGCCCAATAGGATTGGTTGAAAAAGAATCGCCACTGGTAGGGTTAAAAATAAACCCCGAGTCGCTGAGTGCAATATTTTTATTTAATGTCATAAAATGGATGTTTGTTGCTAAGAGGAAAAAAACTAAAAAAGGTTTAATGAGGTAGCTAAAAAAAGTTATATTTTTTTTAAAATAATTAAGAGAATACAATTGAAGATTTGAAAACTAAGCTTTTAACTATAAAATAAAATTATGGATAGATAAATTTAATTTTGAAAATTTATCATTTACGGACAATTCATCAATCAACATCAGCTAAAAATTGTTAAATAATTTGCTAAATATTTCACTTTTGTTAGTCGCAAGTTGAGAAAGCTCAAAGAAGTATTTTTAGAGCTTTTCGAGTGAAATGTAATCAGAAAAAGAAAATGTTACGATTCGTAGAATGGTGGTAAATGAAATAAAAAATTTAATATATTTGTTGAGTTGTGTAAGACATATAATTTAAAAGATTATACAAAATTTATATAAAGATATCAAACCTAATAAAAAAATGAACCGATTATTATTTTTAATTATTTGTCTTTTTTACTTATTAAATTCATGTAAAAATAAAAAGGACAATAATTCACAAATTCACAATAATTATGTTGATATAGTTTATCATTTTGATAAAACATCAGATAGTCAGTTCTGCAATATTGATTCCATTCATCAAACTGATTGTGAAAAGGGTAATTTATATTTAACTAGTAATGGAAATACTATTTATCATAATTATTGTTTAGGAACAGATACAACTACATATTGTATTGGTAAATACACGATGACTGATACAACAATTGTGTGTATTTTTAATCAAGACTATATTTTTGCTGAATGTACTGAATGCGATTCAAATGATAGAAAACAAGTAAATCCTAACTTAGGAATTTTGAAAAAAGAAAAGCATGATAAAATGATATTAAAAAAAATAAACTGCTTGAGTAATTTAAAATATTATGTTTCACCAACTGATGAACAAAAACAAAATACATTAGAAAAAATAAAACTATATAATGAAATAGGCATTACCCTTCAACCATTTCGAGGATATGTTTTTTCAGTTTCTGAGCCCAATGAAACTACAGATTTCAAGAAAAGAATTAAAAGCATAAAAGTTCTAAATACTTTATAAAATAATTCAGTTTCATATGCTGTATCCGTCAACGCCATGCTCCTGCCAAGTAACAACTATGAATAAGGCATCTTGCCGCTTTTAGAACTACAAAACCCAGTTAAACAGGTTTGTAGCAAAACCAGAAGATTGGATTTTGAGCTGTGCAAGTCCTTATTTTTCCATAAAATTGTTAGATTTGTTGTAACAACGGCAAGATGCCGAAAAGATAACTGTCACTAGGCAGGTGCCCGAGGGGTACTGTACCTAAAAATCAAAAAAGGTCGGTTCTTATTTCAAGAAACCGACCTTTTTAATTTAAAAACTTTATAATTGAACCTACACTTTTTCCAACTCAACTACTGAAATATCAATGGCATTGGCTACCTTTTCTGGCAACAAAGCAATTTCAATCACCTCTTCTACCTGACTTACATAATTGATTTGCAAGTCTTTGATATAGATGGGGTCAATTTCTTCTACGTCTTTTTTGTTTTTCACACACATTATTATGTGTGTGATGCCTGCTCTTTTGGCAGCTAAGATTTTTTCTTTTATTCCTCCCACTGGCAACACCTTGCCTGTAAGAGTAATTTCGCCTGTCATGGCAATTTTTTCTTTTACCTTTCTTTGTGTAAATACCGATGCTATGGAAGTAAACATGGTAATCCCTGCAGATGGACCATCTTTGGGCACTGCACCTGCTGGCACATGCACATGCAAATCAAATTGGTCAAATACCTTATAATCAATCCCTAATTTCTCTGCTTTTGATTTCAGGCTCGACAATGCCGCCACCGCCGATTCTTTCATCACATCTCCCAACTGACCAGAAAGTGTCAATTTTCCTTTTCCTTTACTTATAACTGATTCTATGGTTAATATCTCCCCTCCTACCCTTGTCCAAGCTAAACCAGTAACAACACCTGCCACTTCTTGTTTGGTATATGATTCTTTGTCAAACACTTCTGCATTTAAAAGAGAAACAATTTCCTTAGCATGCAATGTTTTTGGGTAAGCTTCGCTAGTGGCTTTTTTCACTGCAATTTTCCTAATTACTTTTGCCACCACTCTTTCCAAATTCCTCACCCCAGATTCACGAGTATAGCCATCCACAATTTTCAATAAGGCATCATCAGAAAAAACTACATCTTTGGTTGTAAGTCCATGCTCCTGTTTTTGCTTCGGCACCAAATATTTTTTTGCTATTTCCACTTTTTCTTCAATCGTGTAGCCATTTACTTCCAAAATTTCCATTCTATCAAGCAATGGTCCAGGAATGGTATCTAATGAATTTGCGGTGGCAATAAAAAGTACTTTTGAAAGGTCGTAATCCACCTCCAAATAATTATCCACAAAGGCAGCATTTTGTTCAGGATCAAGCACTTCCAACAAAGCCGATGCAGGGTCACCTCTGTGAGTGCCACCTACTTTATCAATTTCATCCAATACAAAAACAGGATTTGACGAACCTGCTTTTTTCATTCCTTGCACCACTTTACCGGCCATGGCGCCAATATAAGTTTTTCTATGGCCACGAATTTCGGCTTCATCATGCACACCGCCTAGTGCCATTCTGACATATTTTCTATTCAGCGACTTCGCAATGGATTTTCCCAAGGAAGTTTTACCAACACCCGGAGGACCATAAAGTAATAAAATTGGCGCTTTGATGTCTTTTTTTAGTTTTATTACAGCCAAATATTCTATAATTCGTTCTTTTACTTTATCTAAACCAAAATGGTCAGTATCAAGTATTTTCTTGGCTTTTTTCAGGTCAAAACTATCTTTTGTAAATTCATTCCATGGCAAATCCAACATAAATTCGGCATAGTTGAGCTGCATAGGAAACTCACCAGATTGAGGATTGAGACGCTGAACTTTGTCTAATTCCTTGTTAAAATGTTTGGCAACCGTTTCCGACCATTTTTTCTGAGCACCTTTCGCCCTTAGTTTATCCACTTCTTGTTCTGAAGTTTCCATCCCAAGCTCTTCTTGCAACACTTTTATTTGTTGACGTAGGTAATATTCACGTTGTTGTTGGTCTAAATCTGTATGAACTTTAGAGTTAATTTGCTGCTTAAGTTCCAGATATTGAATATCTTTATTCATAAGTCCAAGCAAATTTGTAGCTCTTTCTATGGCATCATTTATTTCCAACAATCGTTGTTTTTCTTTTACTTCGGCATTGATATTGGCCGCTAAAAATTGAATTAAAAACACAGGGCTGTCAATATTATCCAAAGCAAACTGCGCCTCACGAGGAATTTCGGGGTTCAGTCTTAGTATTTTATTGGCAGAATCTCTCAACGATTGCATCAAAGCTTTTACCTCTTTATTGGGTTTCGCAGGAAAATTTTCACTCAATAATTTTACTTTTGCTGTAATATTAGGTTCAGTTTGTAAAAATTCTTCTACCTCAAATCTTTGCTTACCTTGAATAATAATAGTGGTATTTCCATCAGGTAAAGTAATGGTTTTCAAAATAGTAGCCAAAGTACCAAAGCGATATAAATCTTCTGTTTTGGCTTCTTCATTGGCCAAATTGTGCTGCCCCAAAACCCCTAGAAGTTTATTTCCTTTGTTGGCTTTTTTTACCAAACGGATTGATTTTTGACGACTAACCGTAACAGGAATAATTACTCCAGGAAACAAAACTGTATTGCGAATGGGCAAAATAGGCAGCTCATCTGGCATTACAGTTTCTTTGTTATCTTCCTCAATATCAATATTTACTGAAAATATTTCTTCGTTCTCATTTTCGTGTAATGGCAACATAAGCTTATCAAATGAGTTATTCATGAATTATAATAAATTTTACCCTTAGGTATTTTTGGTACGACAGATTGGCAGACACTTTCATTCAAACGTACAAATAATAGGTTTGAAACATGGACGCATGTATTTTTCAAATGCTGTGCCAAAAAATAAAGAAAAAATCAAAAAATTATAAACTACAAAAATAAGCTCATTTCACAGGCCAACTTTTTAGCTTCATCGTGTGCTTTTTCTGCAAAATGAATATCAGAACTGGCATAAATAATCCCTCTTGATGAATTGACCAACAAACCACAATCTTTGTTCAATCCATTTTCTGCCACTTCTTTCAAACTTCCTCCTTGTGCTCCTACACCAGGCACTAATAAAAAATGAGTGGGCACTATTTCTCTAATCTTTTGTAATTCAGCGGCTTTGGTTGCCCCTACTACAAACATCAAGTTTTCGTCAGAACCCCAATTTTGTGAAGTTTTCAACACTTCTTCAAATAAATGATTGTCGTTTACTAAAGTTTTTTGTTGAAAATCAATACTTCCTTCATTTGAGGTTAATGCTAACAAAATCACCCATTTATCTTTGAATTTCAAAAAAGGTTTTACCGAATCACTACCCATGTAAGGTGCTACGGTAACTGAATCAAAATCAAAACCTGATTTATTTTTATCAAAAAAAGCTTCGGCATACATGGCAGAGGTATTTCCAATATCTCCACGTTTGGCATCGGCAATGGTAAAAATATTTTGTGGAATAATCTCCATTGTTTTTTGCAAACTTTGCCAACCTTTCACCCCATGCGATTCATAAAAAGCCGTATTGGGTTTATATGAAACTGCAAATTCTTGCGTAGCGGCAATAATTTGTTTGTTAAACTCAAACACAGGATCCTCAAAATCAAGCAAATGCTTTGGAATCTTATTTATATCAGTATCCAAGCCTACACATAAAAAGCTTTTCTTACGATATATTTCTTTTATTAATTCAGAACGAGTCATAATTTAAGTGATAGGTGACAGGTGATATGTGATAAGTGATAGGTGATAGGTGATAGGTGATAGGTGAAAGGTTTTTGAAAACAATTAAATCCATTTAAGAAAATTCTGAAAATTCTCTAATTCTGAAAATTCTGATTCAGACTTAATTTACACTAAAAAAGCCCCAAAAGAGGCTTTTTTAGTGTAATACTATTTTTCAAACTATTTTAGATTTAGTCTTCCGTCTTCTGTCTTACGTCTTCAGTCTTCTGTCTTCCGTCTTCAGTCTAATATCTAAAGTCTAATATCTTATTTATCAATAGAAATTAATTCTACTTCAAAAATTAAAGCAGCATTTGGGCCAATTGCTCCGCCTGCTCCTCTTTCGCCATACGCTAAATTTGAAGGTACAAATAATTTCCATTTGCTTCCTACTTTCATCAATTGTAAAGCTTCTACCCAACCTGCAATTACCCCATTTACAGGAAATTGTGCTGGCTGACCTCTTTGCACAGAACTATCAAATACAGTTCCGTCAATTAAAGTACCGTGATAATGAGTAGTTACCGTGTTGGTATCTTTTGGCATAGGACCAGTTCCTTCTTTCATGATTTCGTATTGCAAACCACTTGGCAAGGTATAAACACCTGGTCTTTTTTTGTTGGCTTCTAAAAATGCTTGTCCTTCTTTTAAGCTTTTTTCACCTTTTGATTTTTGCATATTTCCCATGTATTCTTGCAAAATTTGGTTAGAAGCATCAGGAGAAATCAACCAATCTGATTTACTTTTTTTCAATACATCATTCAATGCTTGAGCAATGGCTTTCACATCTAAACTGTCAAAACCTTGACCTTTTAAGCTATTTCCAATGTTAATACCTAATGCATAACTTACTCTCTCAGCAGTAGTGTTGATTTCAAATTTCGATTCTGTCATTTTCTTTTTTGTCTGATTTGCAGCTGGTTTAGATTTAGTAGCTGGTTTTGTAGCATTTTGAGCCATTAAAAGTCCGCTTCCCAAAAATAAAGCACTTGCAAGAATTATTACTTTTTTCATAAATAGTTACAATGTCTAAAATTGTTGCAATATAGTTATAATTTCTAATTTTTACTTTAATTTATAGAATGTAACAAAAATATGAAAAATTTAACTTAATAGAAAAATTGGTAGTATATTGGGCATTCTTTGCTTAAGCCTTAATTTTATGTTTAAAAATTTCAAAAAAACTGCTTCATTCTTAGCATTAGCACTCATATTCTCACTTTTTAGTTCGTATAAATTACTCGACGAAACCGAAAAACAAAAACTTACCATGCTGGTGGTTTTGCAAAATTTATTGCAATATCATTATCAATCACCTGCCATTGATGATAGTTTTTCTAAAAAAGTTTATGATGCATTTATAAAAGAAATGGATTATAGCAAACGATTTTTCACACTTGAAGATTTGAATGCTTTAAAACCATATTCTGATAAATTGGATGATGAAATTGCTGCCCAAAGATTTGAATTTTTTGAGAAAACAAATGCAAAATTGGAAAGCAGAATAAACCAAGTAAGCAATCTTTATCATGAAATTTTGGCAAAACCATTTGATTTTAATGTAGATGAAAAAATAGAAGTTGATACTGATAAAAGAACTTTTCCTGCCAATGATGATGAACTGAAAGAATATTGGAGAAAATATTTTAAATATCAAGTACTTACCAACATGGTAGCCAGACTTGAATTGCAAGACAAAGCCAAAGAAGCTGGCGATACAAGCATTAAAATAAAACCACTTGAGCAAGTAGAAAAAGAAGCGAGAGAAAAAGTGCAAAAGACGCATGATGAGATGTTTAAACGTTTATTAAAAACCACTACTCAAGAAAGATTTAATGATTATGCCAATTGCATGGTGCATGTTTTTGATCCACACTCTGATTATTTTCCACCTAAAGAAAAAGAGAATTTCGACATACAACTATCTGGTAAACTGGAAGGTATAGGTGCTACATTGCAAGAAAAAGATGGCTATATAAAAGTAGTTTCCATAGTGCCAGGTTCGCCTTCTGCAAAACAAGGTGAGTTAAAACCAGAAGATTTAATTTTGAAAGTGGGTCAGGGTCAGGATGAGCCTGTGGATATTGTGGATATGAGATTAGACAATGCAGTGAAACTAATTAGAGGCAAAAAAGGCACTTTGGTAAAGCTAACTGTGAAAAAACCAAATGGTTCTATAAAAGTAATTCCAATTGTGAGAGATGTGGTAATGTTGGAAGAATCTTATGCAAAATCTGTAATTATTAAAGATACAAAAGGCAAAAATTTGATTGGATACATCAATTTACCATCGTTTTATGTTGATTTTAGTAACAGAAATGGAAGAAACTGTGCAACAGACATAAAAAAAGAACTAGAAAAACTAAAAGCTGAAAAAGTAACAGGGGTTATTATAGATTTAAGAAACAATGGCGGTGGTTCATTGCAAGATGTAGTAACAATGGGTGGATTTTTTATAGACAAAGGCCCCATAGTGCAAGTGAAAACCAAAGAAGGTGACCCTGTTTTGCTTGAAGATACCGATGAAGGTACCATTTACGATGGTCCATTGGTGATATTGGTAAATCAGTTTAGTGCCTCAGCTCAGAG
>Ga0214921_10004296_pt1 | contig 21063 bp, 21 predicted proteins | sample LL1505_MetaG_FD_177992 | JGI IMG/M metagenome (GOLD analysis project Ga0214921, IMG submission 177992) | Freshwater microbial communities from Lake Lanier, Atlanta, Georgia, United States - LL-1505 | ecosystem: Environmental > Aquatic > Freshwater > Lake | place: USA: Georgia | collected...
CTCCACTCAAATCCCCCTCTCGCAGATGCTGCGATCGCTTGAAGGAAATGGTGCCATCCCGTGGCGGCGAGTGTCAACCGCGCCTGTCTAATGCGACAAGCCGCCTTGTCTTTTGTAGCGGGTTAACGGTCGAGAACGAAGACCGGCAGGCGATCAGGGTCAATGCCGAGCTCCTTGATTGCCGCGGCTGCCTCTGCGGGCGTGCGCTCCCCGCCACGCGCCAACGCCACCATCGCGGCCGCGGTGATGTGCTTGGCGTCCACCGAGAAGAATTCTCGGAGCGCCTCGCGCGTATCGCTCAGGCCGAACCCATCAGTGCCGAGTACCAGATACGGCACATCAATCCATGGGGCGAGCAGGTCAGGGAGCGCCGTCACCCAGTCGCTGGCGGCCACGATTGGTGCGCCGCCACTGCCGAGCTGATCCTGAAGCCACGACGTGCGTGGCGTGCTCTCTGGGTGGCGACGATTCCAGCGCTCCACCACGAGCGCTTCACGACGCAGCTCCGAATACGAGGTCGCCGACCAAATCTCGGCGCGTACGCCGAAGCGCTCGCGCAGCAGATCGCGTGCGGCGAGCACCTCACCCATGATCGCGCCCGAGCCGAAGAGGCGAACGATTGGTCCGCTGCTGTTCGCATCCGCTTCGGCAAATTGATAGAGGCCGCGATGAATCCCCTCATCAACGTGTGCCCCCTCAGGGCGTGTCGGCTGCGCCTGGTTCTCGTTGTAGATGGTCAGGTAGTAGAGGATGTCTTCGCGACCACCGTGCATGCGATCCATACCGCGGCGAATCAGTGCCGCCATCTCATAGGCGAATGACGGGTCGTAGGCGGCTACATGCGGATGCAGATGTGCGATCAGCTGCGAGTGGCCATCGTCATGCTGCAGACCCTCGCCAGCGAGCGTCGTGCGACCGGCGGTCGCACCGATCAGGAAGCCGCGGCCACGCGCATCGCCCACCTGCCAGATCTGATCGCCCACGCGTTGGAAGCCGAACATGGAGTAGAAGACGTAGAACGGGATGGTTGGCACGCCGTGCGTTGCATAGGCGGTGGAGGCCGCCTGGAACGAGGCCATGGAGCCCGCCTCAGTGATCCCCTCTTCAAGGAGCTGACCACTCTGCGACTCGCGATAGCTCAACAGCAACTCCGAGTCGACCGGCTCATAGCGCTGACCGAACGGCGCGTAGATGCCGCTCTGCTTGAAGAGTGGATCCATGCCGAAGGTGCGCGCCTCGTCTGGAACGATCGGCACAATCTGCTGGCCAATGTTCGGATCGCGCAACAGGTTTCGCAGCAGCTTGGCGAACGCCATGGTGGTGCTCACTGGCACGGGGCTTCCGGCGGCGAACTCGGCATCGACCGCCGCCTCTGGCGCACTCCAGTTCACTGGGTGCACGATGCGGGTTGGGAGTGGTCCGCCGAGCGCGGCGCGGCGCTCGTTGATGTACTTCACCTCGGGGCTGTTTGGGCCAGGGTGGTAGTACGGCGCCTCAGGGATCTTCTCGTCAGGGATCGGTAGGCCGAGTCGATCGCGGAAGGCGAAGAGTTCCGCCTCTGAGAGCTTCTTCGCCTGGTGCGTCACATTCGTGGCCTCAACTGAAGGCCCAAGTGAGTAGCCCTTCACCGTCTTCGCCAAGATCACCGTGGGAGCACCCTTATGTGCGACGGCTGAGGCGTACGCGGCATGGATCTTGCGATAGTCGTGACCGCCGCGGCGGAGGTGCACAAGATCGTCATCCGAGAGATGCTCCACGAGCGCACCGAGCTCTGGCTCTGGGCCGAAGAAGTGTTCGCGAATGTAGGCGCCGCCGGCAACGATGTACTTCTGGAATTCGCCGTCAACGGTTGAATCCATCTTGCGCACGAGATGACCACCCGCGTCGTTCGCGAGGAGTTCGTCCCATTCGCGGCTCCAGATCACCTTGATCACGTTCCAGCCGGCGCCGCGGAAGAGTCCCTCCAGTTCCTGAATGATCTTGCCGTTGCCGCGCACCGGTCCGTCAAGTCGCTGCAGGTTGCAGTTCACCACCCAGGTCAGGTTGTCGAGCCCTTCGCGCGCGGCAAGGGTCAACGCGCCAGCGGACTCTGGCTCATCCATCTCGCCGTCGCCAAGGAACGCCCAGACGCGGCTCCCCGATGTATCGGCGAGGCCGCGGTTATGCAGATAACGGTTGTAGCGCGCCTGGTAGATCGAACCGATACCGCCAAGTCCCATCGAAACGGTTGGGAACTCCCAGAACTCTGGCAGGAGGCGCGCATGCGGATACGAGGGGAGGCCGCCATGACCCGCCGTCTCTTGGCGATAGCGGTCGAGTTGTGGTGCGCTGATGCGCCCCTCGAGGTAGGCGCGGGCGTAAATGCCAGGGGCGGCATGACCCTGATAGAAGATCTGGTCGCCTGCGCCACCCTGCTTGCCGTGGAAGAAGTGGTTGAAGCCGACCTCGTAGAGGCTTGCCGCACTGGCGTAGGTGGCGAGGTGTCCGCCGATGCCGGCGTGGGTCTTGTTCGCGCGCAGCACCATGGCGGCGGCGTTCCAGCGAATGATGTGGCGGATGCGCGTCTCCATCGCCTCGTCGCCGGGGAAGGTGGGCTCGTCACTCGTCTTGATGGTGTTGATATATGGCGTGGTGGCCAGGGTTGGCAGATCGACGCCGAGGTCGCGCGCTCGCGAGAGGAGGCGCATCAGCAGGAGCTTGGCACGCTCGGGGCCGTGGGCGGCGATCGAACGCTCGATCTCGCCAATCAGGCGTGCCGTCTCCGTTGGGTCGGCATCGGGGATCTGCTCAAGGAAGTCGAAGGTCTGCACGATTCCCCAAGGGTAGCGCCCCGTGCGAGGATGCGGGTATGGCAAAGCCACAGCGCGCCCTCCTGATCGTCGATCTACAGGTCGACTTCGGTGACCCCTCGGGGAGCCTCTTCGTCGCGGGTGCCCCCGCCGCCCTCCCCCACGTGCTGCGCCTCGTTGAGCGCGCCCGCGCCCACGACGAGCTCGTCGTATGGAGCCAGGATTGGCACCCGGAGAGCACGCCGCACTTTGCTCCACAGGGCGGCACCTGGCCGGTGCATTGCGTTGCGGGGAGCCCAGGGGCCGAACTCCTCCCCGAGGCGGTCTTGGCGCAGCGGCCCGGTGATGTGGTAATTCGCAAAGGGGTGGCGGGTGAGGATGGCTACAGCGCCTTCTCACTGCGTCATCCAGTTACCGGCGAGGTGCGCTCGACGGAACTTGCCGGGCTACTCCGCGAAGCCGGTGTCACGCTCCTTACCATCTGCGGCCTTGCGACGGATTGGTGCGTCAAGGCGTCGGCACTCGACGCGTTGGCCGCCGGTTTCACGGTTGAGGTAGCGGTTGCTGCTACGGCGGGCGTGGAACTTCGAGAGGGAGATAGCGCCGCGGCCCTCGCCGAGATTGCGGCGGCGGGCGGAGTGCTCTGCTAATGGAACTGCTCGTTGTCGCCGTCGTGTGCGGTTTCGTGGGCGCCATGTTCGTTGAGCTACTGCTCGGACGACTGATCGCAGCGGGCAGCATTCGCCGACCCGAGATCAATCTCACCATTGAGATCGCCGCGGCTCGTTCCGATGTGTGGGCGTACGCCTCAGACATTGCACGTCAACCTGAGTGGATGCACGAGATGAAGCACGTTGAGATGCTCACGCCCCCACCCGTGCAGCCCGGATCACGTGGGCGCGCCACCGTGCGAATCTTCGGGATCTCAACGACCGATGATGTGGTGATCACCCAGTTCGACCCACCGAGCACCTTTGCGATTCGTCACGAGGGGAAGTTTGTTGGCGAGGGTCTGCTGCGCTTTACAGAGATTGACGTAACGCACACGCGCATTGATTGGATGGAGTACCTACGTCCGCCACTCTTCGCCAACATTGGGGGGATCGTTCAGCGGCCGATCCTTGCTGCGATCTTCCGGTCGGATCTGCGCCATCTGAAGCGCATCCTTGAAGAGGGGTCGAGGGCGAGCTAGTCCCCGCAGGAGATCGCTAGTGGAATGGGGTCGCTGCCGAAGCTCTTGAGCTGACGATCAACGGTGGTGGTTGCCCCTGGCTCAATGCGCGGCGTCGAGATGATCTCTGAGAGACCCGCGCTTCCGATTACGCTCGTGGTGACCTGGCAGGTTGCAGACCCAGCCGTCGCGCCCGTGTTCGTTACGGTGATGGCGACAGCGAGTCCGCCGGGGACCGATGTTGCCCCGCCCATGGAGACGGTGAAGGGTCCAATGCCGCGCGACGAGCTGCCAGCGAGCGATGCCAGAAGGAGCACCGCGGCACCAATTCCGAGGAAGACGGTGCCGTGGGCTTGGCTCGACGATGGCTGCGCGAGGCCGAGAGGGTTGCAGCGCTCACAGAGCGCCGTCTGCAGCGAGACTGGTGCGCCGCACCGAACACACGCCTGAACCTGATTCCGTGCCTGCGATTCGCTCATGAGCACATCATCGCAGTTTCGCCAGAAGTTGGAGCGCCTCTTCGGCATCGCGCTCGGTGCGCACTGTCACGATTACGCCATCGGCGCCGGCCGCATGCGCGTCTGCACATACCCCCTGCGGATCTCTGCCGAACGGCGACTCCGCAAGTGATTCGGTTGCACGCAACTCGTGGAGCAGGTGCGTTCGCACTGGTGGCTGTGTCCGACCAGCGGTGCGTTCACACTCGCGCAACTGCGCGAGCCCCGCTGCGAAGGTTGCGGCTGGGGCCACCCACTCATCGGCAAAGGTGGCTGCAAGGCTAATGGAGCTGGGGTGATCGCCAGCAATGAGGAGAGGTACACGGGCACCAGGGCGTGGGGCGCTCGCCGCGCCATTCAAGTGCCCCGGTGCGTTGAGCGTGATGCGCTCGCTCGGGTCGCCGCCGAGCATGGCGCGCGCAACTGCGACCTGTTCGGTCAGCGCCGCAATTCGCTCGGCAACCTCGCCGTACGGCATACCCAGCGCATCGTGTTCCGCAGCATCACCGCCTGCACCAACGCCAAGGGTGAATCGCCCGGGAGCGATCGCGTCGAGCGTCGCCGCAATCTTCGCCGTGAGTGCCGGGTGCCGCTTCGTCACATCCAGCACAAAGGTGCCAACGCGCAGGTTTGGATTCAGTGCGAGTGCGGCGGCGGCCAGTGTCGTCGCTTCTAACACCGGTCGCTCCGGCGCACCGCGCCCCATCAGGTGATCCCAGATCCAGAGCCGATCAATCGGCCCCGCAGCTAAGAGCGCAGCGGCGCGAAGCCAGGCGTCGCCCTCGAGACCAATGGTGCCGAGCGCAACGCCGACGGGGATCGGCGCGGTTTGCGTCACGGCTGGTTGGGCTACCGAGCGCCGAGTGTCGCGGCGGCCTTCAGCGCAGCACCAATCGTGAGATCGATGCGCTTGATCAACTCATCTTCAGGGAGTCGGTACCACGGCTCGCTCCCACCCTTCCGAGCCTCCGCGACAACCTTTGGATCTCGAATCGTGTCCGAGACAGTCAGGATTGTTCCAGCGCGAACCGGTCGACCCTTGGCGCGCTCGCGCATCGCGAGCAAGAACATCGCCGCTGACTCCATCTCAACACCGAGATAGCCGCGCGCTCCCCACCGTGCAGTGCCGAGCGGATTCGGATCATAGAAAACATCCGAGGTGACGATTGGCCCCACATGGGTGGTCAGGCCTTCGGCCTTGGCCGCCGCAACGAGAACGTTGGTCACGTCGAAGTCGGCGGTTGGCGCAGTCGGCTCATCGAATCCAAGGATGGGCCCGATACCACTGCTGGCTACTGCCGCGGAGGCAACGATCACGTCGCCCGTCTCTAGATGCAGGAAGCCGCCGCAGGTGCCGATGCGCACGAACGTCTCAACGCCAAGGTTCAGCAGTTCTTCCATGACGATGCTGGTCGTTGGCGTTCCCATCCCCGTCGTTTGCACGCTGACTGGCACGCCGTTGACGGTGCCCGTATAGCCGAGAAGGCCACGGTGTTCGTTGACTAACTTCGCCTTCTCTAGGCCGCCATCAAATCGCGCAGCGATCCGCTTGGAGCGATTCGGGTCCCCTGGCATGAGGACGATTGGGGCGTAGTCGCCGCTTTCGGCGTGAAGATGGATCTGGGCCATGGAGCACCTCCGCAACTTCTGAACCCACCTAAGGACGGCGGGCTCCGTTGCGTGTAGCGTACGCCTCATGAGCCCAAGAGGAATCCACGATCCCGCGATCCGAACCTTCCTTGACCGACCGCGCTTCGGCACCATCTCCACGATCGACGCTGACGGAGCCCCCTTCTCCGCCGTGGTCTGGTACGCCTTGGAGGGTGATTCGATCATCGTGAACACGGCTGGGGGGCGGCGCTGGCCCGCCAACCTCCGACGCGACCCCCGCTGCTCGTTCATGGTCGAAGATCGCTACGACTACGTCCAGATTCTTGGGCGCGTCCAGATCGATGACGACCAGGAGCGGGGTCAGGCCCAGCTCCAGCGAGTGGCGGCAAAATACCTCACCGATCCGGCACTCCTGGCGAGCACGATCGCTCGCCTGAGCGCGATGGAGCGTATCGTTATCACCATCAATCCAGATCGGGTCTTCGCGCACGGTAAGCCCGCCGCGAACCAGGAGTAGGGGGCGAAATGGGTAACGGGGCAGCAAAGATCGGCTACGCCGCGATGCTCGAGCAGTTCGGGCCGACTGAGGTCGTTGACTACTCCGTAGCCGCGGAGCATGCAGGCTTTAGTGGCGTGATGGCCGCCGATCACTTCCAGCCGTGGGTCCCCGAGCAGGGCTCCGCCCCATTCGTCTGGAACGTCATGACACTACTGGCCGAGCGCACGAAGGGCGATGTTGGCCCTGGCGTCACCTGCCCTGGTTGGCGCATGCATCCGGCAACGGTTGCACAGGCATCCGCAACCCTTGAGGCGATGTACCCGGGTCGTCACTGGCTTGGACTCGGCTCTGGTGAGGCGCTCAATGAACACGTCGTTGGTGGCTACTGGCCCGAAGTTGGTGAGCGCATCGCACGAATGTTTGAGGCGATCGAGATCATTCGCAAGCTCTTCACCGGCAACGAGGTGAAGCACGCCGGACGTTGGTATCAGTTGGAGAGCACGCGACTCTGGACGCTTCCACCGAGCCCGCCACCGATCTATGTTGCGACCGCCGGCCCGATCACCGCCAAGAAGACGGGCGAACTCTGCGACGGCATCATCACCGTCGGTGCCGCCGACGAGAAGATTCAAACCGTCTTTGACAAGTTCGCCGAGGGTGCACGCGCGGCTGGCAAGAACCCCGACACCATGCCGAAGATTCTGCAGCTGCACCTCTCGTGGGCCGCAACAGATGAGGAGGCGCTCGCCAACGCCATGCGCGAGTGGCCGAACGGCGGCATGAAGTTCCCGAAGCAGGACATTCGCAACCCTGCCGACTTCCAGCAGATGGCGAAGCTCGTGCGACCAGAAGACTTCGCCGGTCGCATGGTGATCTCGAGCGATCTGGAAACGCATCGCAAGACGATTCAGCGCTACCTCGACATGGGCTTCGACAAAATCTACCTGCATAACGTGGGTCGGAATCAAGCTGAGTGGGCCGCCGCCTTCGGGCGCGAGGTGCTCCCCGCCCTTACGGCGTGAGCCCACGCGTCGCACTCCTCGCAGGTGGCGTTGGCGGCGCGAAGCTTGCCCACGGCCTGCGCGCGGCACTCCCCGCAGGAGATCTCTCGATTATTGCGAACCCAGGTGACGACTTCGAGCTGCACGGCCTCACCATCTGCCCAGACCACGACACCCTGCTCTACACGCTTGCCGACCTCGGCGACCGCGAGCGGGGCTGGGGCCTTGCGGGAGAAACCTGGAACGCCCTCGAGCAGTTCGGCAAGATCGGCGCTTCCGACTGGTTCCGTCTTGGCGATCGCGACCTTGCGCTACACATTCACCGCACGGCGCAACTTCGCGCGGGCGGACGGCTAACTGAAGTGAATCGTGAGATCCAGCGCAAGCTCGGACTCAGCGAGGCACCGATTCTGATGGCAACCGACGACCCACTTCGCACGCGCCTGCGCACGCCAGATGGCTGGATGGAGTTCCAGCCGTGGTTTGTTGGCGCACAGGCGAAGCCCGAGGTGCTTGAAGTCGCATTTGATGGTGCCGAGATTGCGCGCGTGACGGCCGAGACGCTCGATGCCCTCGCTGCCGCGGAGCGCATCGTGATTGCCCCATCAAATCCGCTTGTCTCCATTGGCCCAATGCTCGCGATCCCTGGGATGCGTGAGGCGATCACTTCTGCACGCGCTCGCGGCGCACTCGTGGTGGGCGTTTCCCCAATCGTTGGTGGGAAGGCGTTGAAGGGGCCAGCCGACCGCATGCTCGCCGCGGCAGGGCTCGACGTTTCGCCAGCGGGCGTTGCAAAGCATCTCACCGGCCTCATGGATGCGTTCCTTGTCGAAACATCAGACCTCACTCCTGCGCTTGCCGCTGCACTCGCGCCACATGTTCGAAAGAGCGTTGCCGCACCGATCGTGATGGCCGACGATGCAACACGCCTCGCCGTAGCAGGCGCCGTCCTCGCCGTTTCGTGACCCTCACCGCCGTCCTCCCCTTTCGTTCCATCGACTCCGCGAAGTCGCGCATGGCACCACTCCTCAGTGAACAGGAGCGTCGCGAGTTCTCTGCGCGCCTACTCGAGCGCACGCTGCTCGCGCTCGGCCACGCTACTGGTGTCGGCAGCGTCATCCTGGTTTCACCCGATCCACTCGCCCGTGCCCTAGCGCGAAGTGGTGGGCATGAGGCACTCGATGACGGTGGTGTGGACCTCAACGCTGCGATCACCCTCGGGGTTCGCCGCGCCGAAGAGCGCGGTGCGTCTGCCGTACTGATCCTGCCCGTTGACCTTGCCGAGGTTTCGTCGGCAAACATTGATGCACTGATTCGCGGTTGGTCCGGCGCACAACCCGGCCTTCTCGCCTCGCCTGATGGCGGCACCTCCGCGATGTTGGTTCCGCTCCCGCGCACCTTTGCTCCGAAGTTCGGAGCGAACAGTGCAGCGGCGCATCGCACCGAGCTGAGCCGTGACGGTGCCACGGTCGAGGCGCTTGCCTCGCCCCTCGCAACCGACCTTGATACCCCAGATGACCTGAAGGCCGCAGTAGAACGCGAGCGTTCAACCAGCAGTGCCTCTCCTGTGCAGGGTCTGTTCGCGCTGCCGATTGAAGGACTCGGGGAGATCCAATCGGGCGACGACCTCCCGGCCATGATTGCGGACTGCGTCGCTGACCTCACCCTCACGCGTGCGATCGGTGGACTGCGCAGTGACGATGTGATCGCCGTTACGCAGAAGATCGTCTCAAAGGCGGAGGGAGCCATCGTTGAGCTGGCCACCATTACGCCGCGACCAGAGGCGTTGGAGTACGCGGCGAAGTGGAGTCGCGATGCGCGCCAGGTTGAAGTGGTGCTGCAAGAGGCGATTCGCGTAGTACGCATGGATCGCGGCGTGATCATCACCGAGACTGCACACGGATTCGTTCTCGCGAACTCTGGTGTTGACGCCAGCAATGTTGGTCCACGCAGCGGCGAGGTGGTGACGCTCCTGCCGCGTGATCCTGATGGTTCAGCGCGCGCGATCCGCGAAGCCATTCGATTGCGCACTGGCGTGGCACCAGGTGTGATCATCACCGACTCCTTCGGCCGGCCGTGGCGCCTCGGCATCACCGATGTCGCGATCGGCGTGGCGGGCATTGCCGCCCTGGAGGATCTACGAGGCAAACCCGACGCCGATGGGCGAACGATGGCAGCCACCGTTCGTGCCGTGGCCGACCAGATCGCCGCCACCGCTGAGCTCGCCCTCGGCAAGACCGCTCGCCGCCCTCTCGCCCTCATCCGCGGCGCTCACCCACAGGTAGCAGAAGACGGGAGCGCCCGATCGAGCCTGATGCCCCCCGATTGGGACCTCTTCCGGTAATCAGCCAGCCCATATCTGCAGGGGGCGTAGAATCCGCCCATGACGAGCGGAGAGACTCCCAAGGGATTTGGGCTGGCGATTGACTTCGGCGCGGCCGCGCCAGCTGCCGATCCAGCGGTCGCCACCAAGGTTGCGCCTTCCACCCCAACCGAGGCAAAGCTCCTGATCCTCGGATCTGGCCCTGCCGGTCTTACAGCGGCAATCTACGCCGCTCGCGCTGGTCTCGCCCCCGTTGTGATCGGCGGCTATGCACCTGGTGGCCAGCTGATGTTGACCAGCGAAGTTGAGAACTTCCCTGGGTTCCCCGATGGCATTGACGGCCCCGAGCTGATGGCAAAGATGCGCACACAGGCCGAGCGCTTCGGCTCGATCATGGTTGACCAAGATGTTGATCGTGTTGATCTGAGTGCGGAGCCACACCGCGTGTGGAGTGCTGGTCGCGAATTCCGCGCCGAAGCAATCATCGTGGCAACCGGTGCATCCGCGCTCTGGCTCGGTCTCGAGTCGGAAACTCGGCTTCGTGGACGTGGCGTGAGCGCCTGCGCAACCTGCGATGGATTCTTCTTCAAGGGTCAAGAGGTTGTTGTCGTAGGCGGTGGCGATACGGCGCTCGAAGAGGCGCTTTTCCTCACGCGCTTTGCAACCAAGGTGCACCTTGTGCACCGACGCGACACCTTCCGCGCCAGCAAGATCATGATCTCGCGCGTCGAGGCTCACCCAACAATTCAGCTGCACATGAACCGCGAAGTGATCGAGGTGCTCGGCGAGAAGAGCACCGAGGCGGTCATGCTGCGCGACACCACAGCTGGTGCTTCTGGAGCACCGGAGCGACTCGCCGTGGGTGGGCTCTTCGTTGCGATCGGTCATAAGCCGAATACGGCGCTCCTGGGTGGCGCCCTCCCTGTTGATGCGGCCGGCTACCTCCAACTCGAGAGTGACTCAACGGCCTCCCAGATTGACGGCGTATTCATCGCTGGTGACGTTCATGACCATCGCTATCGCCAGGCGGTAACGGCCGCCGGCGACGGCTGCCGCGCCGCACTTGATGCGGAGCGCTGGCTCGCGGAGCGCGACGCCTCGAGGTCGTAAGTGCCGCACCGCGATGAGGAGATCGCGCTCATTGACACGGCACGTGCCGAACTCCTCTCGCTGGTTACCCACGAACTCCGAACACCACTCGCCGTCCTCAGCGCCTATGTAGAACTGCTCTCAGACGCGGCGACTGGCGCATCACCAGCAAAGCCGGCAGACCTCGCCGCATGGCGAGAGGCGGCAATGCAACAGGTGAGCCGCCTCAACCTGCAGATTGATTCAATTCTCACAGCGGCGCGACCTGGCTCAAGCCTTCCGCTGCAACCGGCGCCAATGAAACTCGGCGAGATCACCGGCGCCGTCATTCGTGACATGGCACCACTCTTGCGTAATCACGCTCTCCGGTGGGAGGGGCCGGATCCAGAGATCTTGGTGCTCGCCGATGAGAGTCGCTTCCGCCAAGTCCTCGGCCATCTACTTGAAAACGAGGCGAAGTACGCACCGGTCGGCGAGCCAGTCTCCATCGGCTGCTGGGTTCGCGATGGTCACGCCGAGCTCTACCTCACCGATGACGGCGTCGGGATCCCTCGCGAAGATTGGGAGGAGATCTTTGAAGCGTTCGTTCGCCGTACACATCGCCCCTCGGCAAGCGGCTCGGGGATCGGCCTCTACGCGGCCCGGCGCCTCATGGGGGCGATGGGTGGCGAGATCAGAATCGAACCGAACGGATTCGGCGGGAGCAGATTCCTTCTAACGCTGCCACTCGCCTCCGAATCAAACGGCATACTTGCCACATGAGCACCACAGCGCCCGCCACGCCAATCGCGATCCTGGTCGTCGACGACGACTCAGCGCTCGTTGGCGCAATTTCGGCCCTGCTGACCGCTGGTGACTACACGGTGCACGCGGCGTACAACGGGGTTGAAGCGGTCGAGCGGTTTGACGCCACGAAGCCAGCACTGGTCCTCCTTGACCTCGCCATGCCTGGCCGTGACGGACTCAACGTCATCCACGAGATTCGCACGCGCAACGCGACGCCAATCATCGTTCTGACCGGTGAGGCAGACGAGGCGGCCAAGGTTGACGCCCTGGACGCTGGTGCCGATGACTACGTCACCAAACCGTTCGGGCGCCAAGAGCTTCTCGCTCGCGTGCGTGCCGCCCTGCGCCGTGGCGGTGAGCCGCTTGACGGCTCCGCGCGTGATCGCACGATTACTGGAGCGGCGGGGCTACGCATCGACATTAGCCGTCACGAGGTGCATGTTGGCACCCGCCTCCTCGCCCTGACGAAGACTGAGTTCAACATCTTGGAGGCCCTCGCTGCCGTGAAGGGTCGCGTGGTGACGCAGCAGCGACTTCTCGCCGCCGCGTGGCCAAACAAGGCCGCTCCGGACCCGCTCCTCCTGAAACCTCATGTCGCGCGTCTGCGCAGCAAACTCGAAGATGCGGGCGGGCCACTCCCTGAGTCAGTCCGTGGGGTGGGCTACAGGCTGGGCGGGGCCTAACTCACACCCGTTCACCCACGGATTCGTGCCCGCTCATCTGGCGTTTACCTGCGAACCCTAGAATCCCTCTATGCAAGACGAGGCACAAGGGGCTCCCGTAGCGATTCGGATTCTCCGCGAGCAGCAGCGCCTTGAGCTGGATTGGCGCGACGGCCACCTCAGCGTCTTCGAGGCGATCCCGCTGCGATGGCTCTGCCCTTGCGCCTATTGCCGCGGAGAGGCTGGCCTTCCCGGTTGGCTCGACGCCAACCCAACCCTTAGCCCGAGCCAAACCAAGCTCGAAGGCGGTGAAATGGTTGGCAGTTATGCCCTCTGCCTCTTCTGGGGTGATGGTCACCGAACGGGCTACTACACCTGGTCGCTCCTTCGGCAGCGCTGCTCGTGCGCTGTGTGCATGGGTAGCAAGTAATGAAGACCGGGGTTAGTCGCGAGCTTTCCCTCCTCGCCTTTAATGCACGCGTGCTCACCGAGGCAAGCAACGCCCGTCGTCCACTCTTAGATCGCTTCCGATTCCTTGGGATCGTCGCGTCAAACATCGACGAGTTTTACGGCGTGCGAGTTGCCGGCATCAAAGATCAACAGGTTGCTGGAGTACGCACCCCTGGGCCAGACGGGCGAACTCCGGACGTCCAGCTCGCTCTGATTCGCGAGGCGACCGAAATTCTCACAGAGTCCGCACAGGGAACCTGGAGTGCGCTCATCGAGGAGCTTCGCGGCGCTGGGCTGCCGCTCCGCCGGTGGTCAGATCTTGATGCCGCCGAGCAATCTGTTCTCACCGAACGGTTCATACGTGAAATCTTTCCCGTGCTTACCCCTCTGGCAGTCGATCGAGGCCATCCGTTCCCGCTGATCAGCACACTCAGCCTCTCGCTTGCGATACGGCTGCGCGCCAAGGGTGACAGTGAGATTTCCCTTGCTCGCGTCAAGGTTCCCACCATCCTTGGACGAATGGTGCAGTTTGGTGACGGTGATTGGATCCTACTAGAGGAGCTGATCACGGCCCACCTTGACCTTCTCTTCTCAGGAACCGAGATTCTCGATGCACATCTCTTCCGCGTTACCCGAGATGCCGACCTCGACACCGTTGAAGAGGAGGCGGACGATCTTCTCGAGGCGATTGAGGAGGGGCTTCGACAACGCCGATTCGGCAGCGTTGTACGCCTAGAGGTCGGCGCCGATCTGCCCGACGAGCTCCGCGAAATGCTCCTGGCAGGGCTTGAGATTAGCCAGAGTGAGGTGCAGGTCGTAGAGGGGACGCTTGATCTCTCGGTCGCCCTGCAGGTCGCGAGTCTCCCACGGCCCGACCTTCGTGCCCCACGCTGGCAGCCTGTCACGCCGTCACGCATCACCGAACGTACTTCAAGCAGCGCTCCGGCCGGCGACATGTTCGCGGTGATTGCTGAACGCGATCTGCTTGTCCACCACCCCTACGAAAGCTTCGAAGCGAGCGTGGACCAACTCTTCGCCCAGGCTGCCGATGACCCAGAGGTCCTCTCCATCCGCTCCACCCTCTATCGAACGGGAGCAACTTCAAGCATTCCCGCACACCTCATTCGTGCCGCGCACGCTGGTAAAGAGGTGGTCGTTCTGGTTGAGCTCAAAGCCCGTTTCGACGAGGCGGCAAACATTGAGTGGGCGCGACGCCTCGAAGAGGCGGGCGCGCACGTGGTGTACGGCGTCATGGGCCTAAAGACGCACTGCAAGGCAACGCTGATCGCCCGAAGGGAGGGCTCCTCCATTCGTCGCTACGTGCACCTCTCTACTGGCAACTACAACCCAAAGACGGCCCGTGGCTATACCGACATTGGACTCTTCACCACGAACGACGAGATCGGTACCGATGTGGGAGTCCTCTTTAACTTCCTGACAGGTGCCGCCGGCACCTCAACGTATAAGCGCATCCTCGTTGCCCCAGAGCATCTTCGCGGCGAAATCAAGGGGCGTATTGAGCGGCTCACAGCGCACGCGCGCAGCGGTGCGGCAGCTTCCATGACCATCAAGGTCAATGCACTCATTGACCCAGAGATGATTCATCTCCTCGACCAAGCCGCCGAAGCGGGTGTCTCTATGGACCTTATTGTGCGAGGAATGTGCGGGCTACTCCCCGACCCAGCGCGCCATGGCACTCGCCTTCGGATTCGGTCTGTGATCGGCGACTACCTTGAGCACAGCCGCATCTACCAATTTGAGGGGCCCGATGGCGTTGAACTGTTTGCCGGAAGCGCGGACCTTATGGAACGCAATCTCGACCGCCGCGTGGAGGTGCTCTTCCCACTTGAAGAGGCCGAGGTGCGACGCAAAACCAAGGAGATCCTTGCCGCGCTCTTGGCAGACACATCAAATGCGTGGGAGCTGCAGCCCGACGGGAGCTGGGAGCGCCTGGCGGATACGGGCAACTCCTCATTTGAAACTTTGCGCCGGGTTGCGATCGCCTCATATCAGGCATAATCTCCGCCATGGAGCGTGAGTTGAAGTTTCTTCTTGACCACGCGCATCTGCCGACACTCCCCGACGGCTACCACCTGGCAAACCCCCAATCCACGCTCCACCTCCTCGATGAGTACCTGGACTTTCGTGGCGAAATTTCGGCGGTGGGCTGGCGACTTCGGCGCCGCCGATCAGATGGCGAAGCGTTGCGCTACACGTTGAAATCCGAGCGTGCCACTGGCGGATCAGGGCCGCTGACTGAGCGGATAGAGATTGAGCGAACGCCTGAGCACCACGAAGAGATGCCTGCAGAAATCACTGCAAACCTTGCCGCGGCGGGCGTTGACATTTCCCGAGTACTAGCCAGGCTGCAGCCATATCTCACCCTGCGGCAAGAGCGTCAGCCATCCGCACTCTTCCGAGGAGAGGAAGAGATTGCGCTCTTGTGCGTCGACGACGTGCGCGCGTTTGCATCATCACCCGAGCAAACCTGCCACTGGGCGGAGCTCGAAATTGAGTTTCTTGAAAGTGCCACATCTGAGATGCGAGACCGCGCTACAAGCGAGATCACCGCATGGTTCGCGACACAGGCAGGTGTCGCAGTCGGAGGTGAGCCAAAAGTTGATCGGGCCGCCCGCCAGCTCTCAATCTCGATCTAGCGCGGCGAGCCTGCCCGAGTCTCCATAACCAGCGTCGGTAACGCCTCACGCCACCCCTCACCCGCACGTGCAACGGCAATCACGAGGCCTTCACGAATGCCACCGCGATCGACGGTGACGACGCGTGCAGTAGTTCGCTGCAGGAGCGCCTCCACGATGGCAATGCCGGCTGGGAGAAGTCGCGCACGGCGCTGCGAGATAGCGAATCGCTCGGCAATCTCTTTTGCCGTCAACGCCACGAGTCGTTCGCCCATCGCCGTAAGATCTTCCCGATGAATGGTGCGATTAATGAGCGCGGAAGGCACCAGCTTGAGTAGCCGTGTTGCGGTTCCGCCGACCAAGATCAAGCGATGAACGTCGGCTACGGTAAGGTCGGCAAGTGCGATCTGCGCATGTCGACGAAGCTCCTGCCACTCCCGTGGTCGCGGTGGGTCCTGATAGGAGACTCGGGCCAAGAGGCGCGCGGAGCCGATTGAGACGCCAATCGCGCGCGGCAGCTCGCCAGGGTGCAGTTCTACCGCCTCCGTTGATCCGCCGCCAATATCAACAACGAGCTGCGGCACAGAATGGTCGTGTCCGTGTTGAAGCCCAAGGACAGTGAGAAGCCCCTCCTCCTCATGGGTGAGCACGACGGGCGCGGCGAATTTTGCTCCGCGTAAGGCGCGCAGCACGCTCTCCTGGTCACGCGCACGGCGGAAGGGTTCCGTGGCAACGACAAACATCGCGTCCGCGCCCAGGGTGGTTGCTCGCGAGCGAAAGGCCGCAAGTGCGTCGCTAATCGCTGCGGTTGCCTTACGGCCGATCGTCCGATCCTGCTCCACCAGCCGGCCAAGTTCGATGGGCATCGACTCGTCGGCGATCACCTCTTGGCGCACCCCATCCGACACCGCTACATAGAGGTGGGTCGAGTTCGAGCCGATATCGACCACGGCGCAGACCTGAGGGATCCCAGCCTGCGAACTCCCCACCCGACCAGAGCGCGGTTTTGGGGTTCGAGGGGCGCCAGCTGAACGCGGTCTCGCCGCGTGAACACTGCGTGAACGCCTCCCTGCCACCATTCGCGCATCCTAGCCGTGAATGCCGATTCCCTCTTGGCGGGGCTGGGGCGGTAGGATGTGAGCCAATTACTGAAGCAGTTCGGAGGGGAAATGCCTACTGGTGACGATCAGGGTCGAGTCGAGAGCGAGATCCAGGAGATCCTCGCGCGCAGTGCAACCGACGGTGCCGCTACGGCACCCCAGGGTGCCCGCGAGCCGCTCGACCGTGAGCTGCGCACGATCAAAGAGACCGTGATCCGCATGGGGAGCATGGCGGAGGCGGCGATCCGCGACGCCCTCGATGCCCTCGTCACCCACAATGCCGAAAAGGCCACAGCCGTGATCATCGGCGACCGAAAGATCAACGATATGCAGCACGAGGTCATTACCGCCATCACCACCACCATCGCAACCCAGAGTCCGGTGGCCCGTGACCTACGCAACCTCTTGATGATGAATCACGTCGTCTATGAGTTGGAGCGAATCGGCGACCATGCCGCCTCCGTGGCAAAGATTGCCGTCCAACTCGCCCCAGAGCCAGCGCTCCAGCGCTACCTCCACCTCCCCGAGATCGGTGAGCTGGCGGCAACACAGCTCCACGGCATCTTGATGGCGCTAGTCGACGTTGATCCTGTTCGGGCTCGCGAGGTGGCCGTCAGCGACGACCAGATTGACGCCCTCTACCGACAGTCCTTTGAAGAGTGCATTCGCTTGATGGAGGCAGATAAGTCGAACGTTGCCCGCGGAACGCGCCTCCTCTTCGCTGCGCACTACCTCGAGCGGATCGGCGACCGCACCACGAACATCGCTGAAGACATTGTGTACCTAGCCTCTGGAGAGGTTGAGGACCTCAATCCTTGAGTTCGGACCGCGCCTCTTCAGCAAACGAGGTGAAGCGCCTCTATATCGTTCGCCACGCCGATGCTGGCGACCCCGCCGAATGGATCGGCCCAGACGCAGAGCGACCGCTCAGCTCAAAGGGAGTTAAGCAGGCCGCCCGACTGGCTGCGGCGCTTGTTGCCGCTGGCACCAACGTCGGATCGCTCCGAACCTCGCCAGCGCGGCGCTGCACCGAAACTTGCGCCGTGATTGCCGCTGCGCTCGAGACGACCGCCACTATCGACGAGCATCTTGCCGACGGCCCAACTGCCGCCTATGTCGCCAAGCTCCTCGCCCGACGCGGTCACGACGCACTCCTGATCGTCGGACACCAACCGCACCTCGGCAATCTTGTCACCGAGCTCACTGGCATCGACGCGATTCCCGTTGAGAAGGGATCCTTGATTCGCATTGACATCCCCGCTCCGTACACACCGGGGAGCGGCCGAATGGTCGCGCTCGTTCCGCCCGCGCTCCTCCGCGCTCCAAAAAACGAGCGCTAGATCGTCGCCGCGCGAGCGGCAGCAACCCCTGCACCCTCGACGCAGAGCGCCGTGAGGCGTGCATCGCTCGCCCACGCTGCACCCTCCACGCCCCGCAAGGTCCAGGCCGCAACCTCAAGCCCTGCGCCGTGCCAGCGGCCGATGCTTGAGTCGCTCAAGAGATCTAGTGCGACAGAGAGGCCCACGGCGCCGAGCTGTGCCGCGTGCTCTGCCTCAATCGAAGTCTCAGCGTTGAGCCAGCGCGACCAACCAGGTGCGCGCTCCCCTACCGTGTGGAGTACTCCCGGGTAGAAGCTCGAGACCACAACTCCTACAGCGGCAGGGCCGCGGGCGGCCAAAAGGGTGGCGAATAGGGAATCGGTTGGCGCCTCTTTGAGTTCGAGGTCGATGAGCGTGGTGGCCGGCATGGCAGCAAGCGCCTCGGTGAGCGTTGGAACACCGATGGCTGCTAGTTCAGTCACTGAGAGCTCAGCGACACGTCGCGACACACCGAAGAGTCGATTGAGGGTCTCATCGTGCACGATCACCGCTTCCCCTTCGGCACTGAAGCGCACATCAAACTCCACTCCATCAAACTGCTCCGCGCCTGCGACAAGGGCTGCGAGGCTGTTTTCACGGATAGATCCGCTGTGTGCGCCGCGGTGGGCAAGGAGGAGTGGCCGCTGGAGTGCGTCACGTGCGCGACCGATCGCGCTGGGTTGAAGAGTCAGGAGGCGGCTCCGCCGGCTGGCAGCGTGATCGTGAACGTTGTGCCCACACCCGTCGTTGAGGTTACGGTGATCTCTCCACCGTGACGAAGTACCGCGTGTCGGGCAATCGCGAGGCCGAGTCCGGTCCCTCCGCCGCCAACTGCGCCCGCACCACCATCAACTCGTTCTACGGTGAAGAAGCGCTCAAAGATGCGTGAGAGGTGTGCGCGATCAATGCCAATACCGTGATCAATCACTTCAATTTTTGACCCGCCATCGCTGAGTCGAGCAACGTGCAGTTCTACTCGCCCGCCCTCGCGGCTGTATTTGACGGCGTTATGCACAAGGTTTGCCACCGCCTGGCGAAGGCGATCCCGGTCACCAGTGATCAGGAGTGGCCCCGTACCGACTACATCAATACCGCCACCGTGCTGCGCCGCGACGGGAGTGAATCGCTGCGCAACCTCTTGGGCCAAGGCGACCAGGTCGAACTCAGCCCTGCGGAGTGGGATTTCGCCCGCCTCTAGGGTGGCAAGGTCAAGCATCTCGTCGGCCATCTGTACGAGGTGGAGAACCTCCACCTCGATCTTTGCGCTGCGGCTCGCCACGCCCGAAACGTCGCCCTTCGCCGCGGCTCCGCCGATCGTTTCGGCGAGGAGGCGAATCGTTGAGAGTGGAGTCCGTAGCTCGTGCGAGAGGTTGTCGACGAACTCGGTGCGGATCTGGCGGAGTCGACGAACCTCAGTAAGATCGCGCAACACCAACCAGGCCCCGCCGTCACCATCAGGAGCCGCAACTACAGAGACATGGCGCGCCTCGTCAGAGTGCCCGAGTCGCCCATCGCGAATGTCAATCTCACCTCGATGCACCTCGCCTGCGATCGCCTTACGGGCGAGTTCCTCGAGTCGGAAGTCCACCGTTGCTTCGATGAGGGGCATGCCGCGGAACTGCACATCACCGCGCGCGAGGATCTCGCCAGTGACGGGGCTGGCTGCGCGAATCACGAGATCGGAGCCAATGCGAAGGATGGCGTCATCCGTCGCCTCAAGGAGCGCATTCAGACGCTCCGATCGACGGTCGGCCCGATTCCAGGCAACGTCCGCTCGGCTGCTCTCGCGCGCTGCGCGATCGGCTTCGGTTGCGACATCCTGTGCCGTGAAACGGCGAACGATGAGATAGGTGATGCCTGCTGAGATCAGTACCGTTGCGAGCCCGATAACGATGTCGGGCATCAGGCGGCTGGGTGAGGATCGCGAGCTGCGTGCCTTGGTGGATATCCACGCGAAAGAAGCGCCGCCTCAATCGCGGCACGATCGCTCGCCTGGGCGGCACGGATCGCATCAAGCACTGCGCCAATAGGGAGCACGTTGCGCTCCCCTGTTGATCGGCGTGTGACCTCGGCGCCACCAGCCTCAAGCGAACGTGGCGAGATCGTGATCATCCATGGAGCACCGATCAGTTCGGCATCAGCGAACTTCACACCAGGGGTCTCAGCCCGATCGTCGACCAGTAGCTCAATGCCAGCAGCTTCCGCCTCCGCCTCAAGGGCGAGCGCGATCTCGGTCACCTTCGGATCCTTATTCGCACCAACGACCGCAACGTGCGCGTCAAAGGGGCTGATTGAAATCGGCCAGGAGAGCCCCTTCTCGTCATGGTGTGCCTCTGCGATGCAGGCGACCGCACGACCGACGCCAATGCCGTACGAGCCCATCACGATTGGATGCGTCACCCCCGCCTCATCGGCGTACGTTGCGCCGAGCGCGCCGGTGTACCGCGTGCCGAGCTTGAAGATGTTCCCAACCTCGATGCCGTTCTCAATACGCAACGTGCCACCACAAGCGAGGCAGGCGTCGCCCACCTTTGCAGAGGCAATATCGGCGACAGCGGTCGGTGTGTAGTCGCGGCCCGCATTCACACCAGTGAGGTGATACCCCGCCTTATTCGCACCAGCAACCATGTTGGCGGTCGATGCGACCAGCTCATCCACAACCACGGTTGCACCCTTTATCCCAACAGGCGATGCGTACCCTGGCTCCATGCCGGCAGCGCGAATCTCCTCCTCGCGGGCGGGTCGGAGGTCGCGGGCGCCAATGGCGTTCGTCAGTTTCGTCTCTTCTACCTCGTCGTCACCGCGCACGATGGCAACGATCAGTCGTCCGTCGCGGTCGGCAAAGAAGACGGCCTTCGCGCAGGTTGAGGCCGGAACCTTGAGCTGCGCCGCAAGTTCATCAATAGTTGAGGCACCTGGGGTTGCGATCTCCTTCAGCGGCTCCTGTGGAGCGCTTGCTGGTACTTCGCGCTTCACAGCGGCGACCTGGCGGTTTGCCGCAGCGCCGCAGCCGTCGCAAAGTACGAGGCTATCTTCGCCAAACGGACTGAAGGCCATGAACTCATGGGCGAGCGAGCCGCCCATCATGCCA
>Ga0214921_10004297_pt1 | contig 21057 bp, 22 predicted proteins | sample LL1505_MetaG_FD_177992 | JGI IMG/M metagenome (GOLD analysis project Ga0214921, IMG submission 177992) | Freshwater microbial communities from Lake Lanier, Atlanta, Georgia, United States - LL-1505 | ecosystem: Environmental > Aquatic > Freshwater > Lake | place: USA: Georgia | collected...
AACGGGGATTTCCGGGTGCAACCCTGTTTGAGTCCGGTTTGGGACACGGCCATCACGCTCACATCGCTGGGGGCGGCTGGAGTTAAACCCGAGGCCTCGGCGATGCAAAAAGGGGCGGATTGGCTACTCTCCAAAGAGGTGAAAATGCGCGGGGATTGGGTGGTGAAGAATCCGACCAAGGTGACCGGGGGTTGGGCCTTTGAGTTTTTTAACGACTGGTATCCGGATGTGGACGATACGGCGAAAGTTCTTCTGGGCTTACGAATGGCACGGGCGACCGACCCTGCCGCACAGAAAGCTGCAACAGAACGCGGCCTAGCCTGGGCTAAGAGTTTTCAATGCGACAACGGCGGCTATGGAGCGTTCGACAAGAACGTAAACAAGAAATGGCTGGAGGATGTTCCTTTTGCAGATCACAACGCCATTCTGGATCCTCCCTGTGCCGATATTACAGGGAGACTTCTGGAGACGATGGGCAAATGCGGCGTTCCTAAAAAAGATTCCCAGATTCAACGGGCCATCCGTTTTCTTCAGCAAAATCAGGAGGAGGACGGATCCTGGTATGGTCGCTGGGGCGTGAATTATGTCTATGGGACGTGGCAGGTTCTTCGCGGGCTCGATGCGATCGGCTATGACATGAATGAGCACTGGGTGATCCGCGGCAGGGATTGGCTGGAATGTGCGCAGAACCCTGACGGGGGTTGGGGGGAAAGCTGCGGATCGTATGATGATCCGCGATTGAAGGGACGGGGCATCAGCACTGCTTCCCAAACGGGTTGGGGGTTGATGGGTCTTCTGGCCTGCGGGGACATTCAGAGACCCAGTGTTCGGAAGGCTGTTCGTTATCTCATCGAAACCCAGCAAAAAGACGGAAGCTGGGAGGAGAAGTTGATCACTGGCACAGGTTTCCCTTGTGTCTTTTATCTCCGCTACGATATGTATCGCAACAACTGGCCCCTCCTTGCTCTAGGCGAGTATCAGCAGATGGTGGAAGTTGCCGGCGTGCACTAACTCTTCCCTCGGGAAGCTTCCTTATTCATGAGCTCCAATTCCCTCCCGGTCGGTCTCCTTTTTCCCATGGAATTCGAGTCGGATCCTATATGGAAAAAACTGCCGGGTTCGGAACGTATGATGGAAGGACTCGCAACCAAGCAGGGCGAGTGGAATGGAGTTCCCATTGTTTCGGCTCGAACAGGGATGGGGCATGCAGGCTTGGAAACGAAAGTGGCGGCTTGGCTCAAAAAAAATCCCTGTCGGGCAGTCATCTTGGCTGGGTTGGCAGGAGCTTTGGATCCCGCCTGGGAGGAGGGGGACTTAACGATCTATCAAGCCGATGCGTGGAAGGAATTTCATGAATGGAGCCTCCAGAGGCCGTCCTTGAGGCCCTCGCGGTGGCATACGGCCAAGGAGATCATTGAAACAGGGGAGGCCAAACTGGAACTAGGTCGGAAAACGGGTTGTGGGATTGTGGAAATGGAGTGGGAGTACGTCGCCGAGGCCTGCACCCAACAGAAAGTCCCCTTGGTCGGGTTGCGTGCTGTGAGCGACCATGCCGACAGGCTTCTTCCAGCTGACCTTTTTCTCTTGGGGTGCGATCGTGAAACTGGAAAAAGCACAGCCGGGAAACTGGCGGTACATCTGATGTTTCGTCCTTGGAGGCTGCGAGAGTTGATTCCCGCAGCTATGGCCTGCACCCATGCGAGAAATGAGATGGCTCGCGCGTTAGGTTCTTTTCTTGATGAGCTGCCAGGAAAGTAGGCGATTTTTGCTGATGGATCAGCAATTTTTATCTCCAGAGCCTTGTTTCGGTTAAGGACTCCAAAATCAGCCTACCGCCCTCGCTGCGTTAAAACCGGAAACCACTGCTCCTTCAATCGTGGCGGGAAGGCCGGTTTCCGTCCAATCTCCGGCGAGAAAAAGATTTTCGACGCTTGTCACAGGGCCGGGCCGAGACAAAGGGGTTCCAGGTTCGCCGGAAAAAGTGGCATCTCGGGATTTATAAACGACGTGATGGGTCACACGGCTTTCGCGGCTTTGGGGAATAAGTCGTTGAATTTCCGAGAGAATGAGTTCCACAAGCTGCTTGCCTGAATCGTCGATTCGTTCTCCCACTGCGCTGATCACGGCGGCATACAGATGCCCAGTGGATCCTGCAGGAAGAGTGCTGGTTCTGTCGAAAAGCCAGTGGAGGGGGGAATCAAGAAACCCGGTAATCAGATCGGGAGCCAGTGGTCGATCGGTCCAAAGGTGCACACCAAGGATGGGGCAGGGCCGAAGGGTGTTTGCCAGGGTGGTGGCACGATCCCCCGGCGGAAGTAGCTTTGCAGCAGCAGTCCAAGGGACAGCGAGAACAAAGTAATCAAAGGTTTTGTGGGTTCCATCCTTCATCTTAAGGGAAATCACCTGACGTTTTTCTTCGTCATACTCCAAGCATTCGGCGGGACTCGACAGTTGTAATCTCCCTCCCGTGGCTTCAAGAAAAGATCCGAGTTCCGGATTCAGCAACCGGGATAGCCCTTCCCGGTCAAAGTAGATGGCGGCATCCTTGGGCTTTCCGAAAAGTGCCTGACGGGTGACTTCCCAAAATAAGCAAGCGTCGGCGGTTTGAATGGGAACATTGAGGGCCGCTAAACAGAAGGGCTCCCAGAGAGCCCGAATGGATCCCGGAGTCTGCTTCAGACGCTCCAGCCATGCCTGGGTGGTTTCGCCGGGTTTTGCAGGAAACCGCTTGGCCCGGATGGAAAACTGCAAAATGGCCCACCGATCGGACATCTTCAGCTCGGCAAAGCCGAAGAGTCCGGTGAGAAGATGGAACGGTGGGGGGAGTTTAGAGGAACGGAGGACGCTCCGGCTGTGCTGTGGACTAGTGAAAGCCAGATCCAATCGATCATGCTTCTCAAGAAGGGCACTGTTTCCTAGGGCTTCGATTAGCTCCAAGGCACGGTGATAACAACCCATCAGGATATGCTGCCCATTGTCCAGGGTCGCCCCCGTCTTGGCTTCACGATAACTATGGGCGCGTCCTCCCAATTGCGGTTTTGCTTCGAAGAGTTCCACGGTGTGACCCTCCCGAGCGAGGTCAAAGGCGGCGGCGCAACCCGCAAACCCTCCTCCGATGATGGCAATCCTAGAGGGCGGACGACGTTTGACGTGAGGTTGGCCCAGTTGGGCCCGGCCTCGGCGCAGGGCTTTTAGTTTTTCCCAGCGGGAAAGTTTGATGGGGCCACGGAGGATCTGGAAATTTCTTCGACGAATCTTTTCGAGGAGATCACGATAAACCCCTGTCATCAGGAGAGCTGCGGATAGATGGGGTCGGTCCACTTCTGGAATCAACCGGTCGGCTTTTTCAAAATAGTGACGGGCACGGAAATACTGGAGACGGAAAAGTCGTTCCATCCCGGGGGTGAGATCCGGTTTCCGAAAATCCTCCTCTGAAACGCCGAAGGCCCGGCATTCTTCTAACGGAAGATAAATCCGCCCAAACTTCTGAAGATCGTAAGCGACATCCCGAAGGATATTCGTCAGTTGGAAGGCAAGACCCAGAGCGATGGCGTATTCGCGGACAGCCCGTGTCTGGCAGCAAAAGATATTGATGGACACCAGACCAACGGCTGAGGCAACCCCGTAACAATATTTCCTGAGATCGGCAAAAGTCTCGTAACGGTTTTGGGTTAGATCCATTTCTACGCCGTCCAGAATCTCCAAAAGGGGTTCGGGTGGGATGAGGTACTGCCGGACTACGCCGGCCAATTCTTGGGCCAGAGGTTGGGAGGGAGTTCCCCGGTAGATAGCCTGGATATCGTCCCGCCAAAGTTGTAACCGGGCTTGCCGTTGGGACATCGGGGCCGTGGTTTCATCCACAATATCATCCACGGTCCGACAAAAGGCGTAAAAGGTGGACATGGCCTGCCTCTGCTCGCGAGGAAGGCAGATGAAGGAAAGGGCCAAGTTCGAGCCGCTTTTTCGCGTAATTCGTTCGCCGGTCCCTCCGGGAGAAGGCTTGGAATTCATTGCCCAAGGAATGCCTGCAGTCCGAGCCGGAGAAAATCGAATTTTGAAACCGTGGGGCGTTGAGAAAGGGTATCGTAGTTCAATTGATCGATTTTTCGGAGTATTTCGGTTCCCCCCAGCCAGGTTAGACGGATTTCCCAGGAGAGGGGGCGAGGCAGGTGCTTGGGGAGGGACTCGCCTTCCTGGAAAAGTTTCCATGCCCTTTCTGTCTGGTAGCGAAGGCAGTTACGGAAGTTGGGAGTCGCGGTTCCTGAAAAAAGATCCTCCTCAGACACGCCCAGCCTGCGGAGGTCGATCTGGGGAATGTAGATCCGGTCTTTGCCCAGATCCACGGAGACGTCTTGCCAAAAATTGGCGAGTTGCAGGCCGGTGCAGATGGCGTCGGATAGCTGGGCCAATTCTGCGCTGCGTTCTCCATGAATGAGGAGGACGAGTCGCCCGATGGGATTGGCGCTTCGACGGCAGTAGTCGAGAACTTCGGGGAAGGCTTCATAGCGTCGTTGGACGATGTCCTGTTCGAATGCGCTCAGCAGGTCGGTAAAGAGGGAATCGGGTAAGTTGAGTTCCGCTTTGGTCCGCTGCAGGGGTTTGAAAATCCAGGCATAGGTAGGATCGTACTCCCTTCCCTCTAGGGCGTTTTGCCATGCGTGACGGTAGGCACGGAAGACCTGCAGGCGTTCGGCTTCCGTGGGGGCCGATCCGTTCGATTTTGTGCGGGGATCGGCATAGCCTTCATCGGCCAGATCGTCGGCTACACGAGCAAAGGCATAGACGGCATGGACATGGGGTCGGAGTTTTTTTGGAACTAGACGACCCACGGGGAAGTTCTCGTAGTGTTCCCGTGCCAACTGGCTGCAGGCCGCATAGGGATCAGAAGCCGGGGCCGTAAGGGACTCGGCTTGAGCTATGGGGCTGGCGGGCTGCATCATCCGTACATTTTTACAGAGATTGAAGGGCGGAGCGAGCCGACAAGTGTCTATTCAAAGTATCCTTTGGCAGGGGAGCGGTTGGTTTTTAACCATCCCAGGTAGTCCATACTGAACAACTTAGGAAAAATTTCTGGTAGATTCGATCGCCTCAAGGCCACGATCAAGGATGCGTTACTTATCGGGGATTCAGCCCACCGGAAGGCTCCATTTGGGCAACTATTTCGGGATGATCCGGCCAGCCGTTGAAGTTCAAGCCAAAGGGGAGGCTTACTACTTTTTGGCCGACTACCACGCCCTGACCGGAGCGGCAGAACCGGGTCAACTCGCTAGCCTGGTTAAGGAGACCTTTCTGGATCTTTTGGCCTGTGGTGTGGATCCGGAGAAGGCTGTTGTCTTCCGTCAAAGTGCGGTACCGGAGGTCCACGAGTTGGCTTGGTATCTGTCCACGATCACCCCCATGGGGCTGCTGGAGCGATGCCATAGCTACAAGGACAAGGTGGCGAAAGGCATTGCCGCCTCCCACGGGCTCTTTGCCTATCCGGTTTTGATGGCGGCGGATATTCTGCTGTATGACGCGGACCGGGTCCCGGTCGGGCAGGACCAGAAACAACACCTCGAGGTGGCCCGGGACATTGCCGGAAAATTTAATGAGAAGTACGGTCCGGTTTTTAAGTTGCCGGAATCGATCATCCGGGACGACGCGGGGGTCGTTCCGGGGGTGGACGGGCAGAAGATGAGCAAATCCTACGGAAACACGCTGGAGCTTTTTGCCCCGGAAAAAGATCTCCGGAAAAAGATCATGGGGATTAAAACCGATTCCACGCCGGTTGAAGCGGCGAAGGCGGTCGAAGGAAGCACCCTCTGGGGGTTGGTGAGGTTGATGGGAACGGATGCAGAGCGGGCCGAATACCGAAGCAGGATGGAAAAGGGCGGCACGGGATATGGGGATCTGAAAAAAAGCCTGGCCGATCTGGTTCTCAGGGAGTTCGACGGAATACGGAAAAAGAGGGAGGAGCTCGCCTCGGATCCTGTAAGGGTGGAAAAATGGATGAAGGAAGGGGCGGCCAAGGCCAGAAAAACAGCCGAACAGGTTTTGAGCCGGGTCCGTTCCGCCGTGGGGACGAATCCATGATTCCCATGCTGGAAATTCCCGGGAGCGAGGCCCTCCGTGTCGAGCTGAATGCCTTCACGGGGCCGCTGGATCTTCTCCTGCACCTGATCCGGGAACAGGAGATGGATATTTATGATATTCGGATGGAGAAACTGACGGAGCAGTACCTCGCCCGCCTGGATCAGATGAAGGAGGATAATCTCGCGATCGCAGGTGAATTTCTTGTGATGGCGGCGACCCTACTTTATTTAAAAAGCCGAACCCTTTTGCCAGTACAGGATCGTCCTCCGGAGGAGGTGGAAGAGGAGGATCCGAAGTGGGAGCTGATCCGGCAGTTGATCGAGTATCGGAAATTCAAAGAGGCTGCGAGTCAGCTTGGGGAACGGGAGGCGTTGTATTCCAAAATATTCGGGCGGGTTCCGGAAAAGATTTCCGTACCCAAGGCGATGCAAGGTCCCGGGCAAGTCTCGATGTTTGATTTGGTCTGGGCCTTTCAAAAAGTTCTTCGTTCGGTTGAGGACCGTTCCCGAGTCGGGCGTTTTGAGGATGAAAAGTTCACCGTCGGTCAGAAAATCGAGTTTCTATTGGATCGGTTGTCCCCGGGGGAGGAGGTTCTTTTCGAGGACCTTTTTCGTTCCATGTCTTCCCGAGGTGAAGTTGTGGTGACCTTTTTAGCCATGCTGGAGTTGATCCGGCTACGACAGCTCGCAGCTGTTCAAGATGGCCCACTCCAACCGATCCGCATCCGCAGAACTCCAGAGGGCATTCTGGGGGTACCCTCGGAAATGCCCTCAAGTGTCGAAGGAACTGGTCAACTGGGCGACAATTCCGCAGTTTAAAGGGCATCGAATATGGAATGGGGTCGCATACTTGAAGCACTGCTATTTGCCGCAACGGAACCCATGGAGCCCGCACGTTTGGCCTCCATTCTTCGCGAAGGGCCGGAGGGCGGGCAGGGATGGCCGGAGGTAAAGGAACAGGATATCCGTGACGAGCTGGCCCAGTTGTCCGAACGTCTTGCCCCGAGGGGTTTGATCCTGCGAGAGGTGGCGGGTGGATTTCGTATCGGGACTGCGCCGGATCTCGCGGGATGGGTGGCGAAACTTAAAGGAGTGACCAAACCCCCCCGGTTAACTCCACCCGCTTTGGAAACAATGGCCGTGATCGCCTATCGGCAACCGATTTCCCGTGCGGAGATTGAGGCGGTGCGAGGAGTCGATTGCAGCGGGACTCTTGCCACCTTGGAGGAACGGGGGATCATCCGGATTTCAGGTAGAAGTGAGGCCCCGGGTCGCCCCATTCTGTATTCGACGACCCCTCTTTTTCTCGAACATTTCGGATTGCGGGATTTGGAAGAATTGCCGAATTCAGAGGAGTTGCGGAGGGTCAAGTTGCCGACTCCGGCAGATCCCGCCGGGCCCCAACAGGAGGAACTGATTCATGAAACTGTCGAATCTGCGCCACAAAGTTGATCGTTTGGATGACCAACTGGTCCGGCTCCTTGAGCAACGTGCCAACGTTGCCCGGGAGATTGGCCGCCTAAAAAGACAGGGTGGACAGTCTGTTTTTGCCCCTGCCCGGGAGGCGGCACTTTTCCGAAGGCTCGAAGGCAAGCTTCGCGGGGGAATGGATCTGGAAAGCCTTCGGGCCATTTATCGGGAAATTCTTTCCAGCGCCCGGCAGATTCAAGGAGGAGCTCGAGTAGCTTATCTTGGACCGGAAGCTTCTTACTGTCATCAGGCAGCCCGGGAAAGGTTTGGTGCCAGGACTGAACTTGTGCCTTGTCCCTCCATTGCGGAAATCTTTTCCGCTGTGGATCGGGGCGAAGTCGATGCCGGCGTGGTACCCATGGAAAATTCGGGCGAAGGGGCGGTCGGAGCCACCCAAGAGGGGCTCCTCACAACGGGATCATGGGTTTGTGGGGAAATTTATCTCCCGATTCGCCACGCCCTTCTCGCTCGCAATGCCACGGGTCCCCTTCGGGTGCTGTACAGTCACCCACAGGCATTGGCTCAATGTCGGCATTGGTTGGCCACCCACTTGCCAGGTGTGAAGTTGGTTGAAGTTGCAAGCACGGCGGATGGCGCCCGTCGGGCATCACGGGAAAATGGAGCTGCTGCCATCGCCAGTCCGTGGGCTGCCAAAGTCTATCGTCTGCACATTCGAAACCGGGATGTTCAAGATCGACCGGGAAACAGCACCCGGTTTCTTATTCTCGGACAAGAGGCGGTTCCGGCAACGGGAAAGGACAAGACGAGCCTGTTTTTCACCCTGCCTCACCGGGCGGGGGCTTTGCATCGGGCCCTAGGGGTTCTGGCGGCAAAAAAGATGAATTTATTGAAGGTAGAATCCCGACCTGCCCCGGGAAAACCCTGGGAATATGTCTTCTTTGTCGATGTGCGTGGGCATCTCGACCAGCCGGACTTCCGCAAGGCCTTGCTCCGGTTGCAGAATGATACCCAGGATCTCCAGATTCTGGGAAGTTATCCGGAAGATCGCTAAGATGGCAGAAGACAGCGCCCCACCCCCCGGGGGTGGCCAGGATCCGGCACCGAAAAAGAAACTTCGATTAAAAGTCACCCGGGTTGAGGAAAATCAACCGAGAGTCCGTCGGAGGGTTGTCTCCCCCATGCCGGCCAGTCCCGGGCATGAAATCCCTGTCGCAGTTGAGAAAAAGCGTGTGGGCACGGGTAGGATCCTTGCAGATCTTGGAAATGGTTTTTTGGGCTGGTTGAAGGATTTGGATCGAAGGGCCTGGATGGGAGTCGGAATCTTTGTCGGTTTGTTGGTGGTATGGGGTCTCTGGTCGGAATGGAGGAAAACAGTTGTCCGGGTCCGGGTCAGTCTCGATGCCGTTCGTCTTGGGGACAAACCCGAGGTGCTGGTTCTCTATGATTTTTCGGAAAGGCTGGCGGGACTGCGGAGGGATTATGGAAGAAGATTGGCCCCCATTCGCCCCCAGATCCGGGAGCTGGAAAAAACGTTGGTTTTGGCGAAAGCGGATGCCGCGGGAACTTCGGAAAAAGTGCGAATGGTGCAGCAGGTTCTCGAGCAGGACACCACAAAGGAGAAGGCGGTGTACGAAGATTACCGCACCTCAGTCAGTCGATTGTGGCTGGAGGAGGCGGGATCCTTGGATCTTGAGTTTGACGCCGCCCGAAAAAAGTTTCTTGAGGAGGTGGAGGTGAGGGCTCGGGAGGTGGGGCTCTTTTATCAAACGGAGGAGGACACGGATCTCCAGCAGCCGGAGATTGCCGCGAACGAGTATCGATTGGCCCTCTACCGGGCTCCTCCCAGTATCAAGATGCCAGATCAGTTTGGTTGGATTGAGAAAAAACTGACTGACTGGCACAAATTCGAGAAGGATTGGGACGCCCGCTACAAGGGACTGAGCACGAAAGCGAAGCAGTTGCGCAGTCCGGCCAGCACGAGCTTGGATCAAAAAAAACAGAACGTGAATGTCCAGAGGCGGGAGCTGGATAAATTTCAAAGGGATTCGCTCGCCATACAGAACGAGATCAAGGGATATGAAGAAAGGCTGAAGGAGCTTAGGGATAAGGAGGCTCAGGCCAAAGGGCCGTTTGAGGAGGATGTTTCGGCCATTCCCGACGCCTTTCTGTGTCAGCGGGTTCCTCTGGATGCCGATGTGGCGGAAATCATTGTGAAGGGAAAAGTGGCGGCGGCGGCTCCGGGGACTTTGCGATTGGTGATTCGAGGAAAAAGAAACGGACAATCCGCCTGGGTAATTTTACCGTTTGAACCGGTTTTGCATAAAAAAACCGAGGTCACGGTCAAAGATACCGACTTCCACCCTTTGGACGACTGGCTGGACGAATAGGGAGGGATCAGCGATAGAGCCGAAGAATTCCGAAGAAGACTTTGGCGGCACCCAAGGAAAGAACCATTCCGATCCCGGAGTAGAAGAGCCAGTTCGGAATGCCCGAGTCAGGTTTTTTTGGAGATGGAGTTTGAGTTTTCATGAGATGATTTCCAGAGAAGATATTTTTTAACGTCCCGGGAGAGCAAGGCGAGGAAAACCCCGGCGACCAGGGTGTCATCCACGATGCCTATCACGGGAAGTGCCTCAGGAATGAGATCCAGGGGATTGAGAAGATACAGCAGACCCAACACTCCTCCCACCAGGGTGCCGGCGGGGACACGGGGGTATTTTCTCCTGGCGGAATCGCGAAGCATGGAGGGAGTGGCCTGAAGAAGAGATGGGATTTCACCCCATTTGGGCAGGATAGAGAAACGACTCATGGAGGAAGTTTCCCACATTCAAGAGGGTGAGGGAAGGGCAGGAAAGGAATGTTCTGCATCGACGGGGCCGGGAGTGGAGGTAGGATTTCTAGATGAAATTCAAATCTATCTTCACCGTGGTTACTCTTGTGTTGAGTCTCTTCACCCACCTCTCGATGGCGCAGGCACCTGCAGCGAATCGGGATGCGCTCCTTGAAAAAGTGACTACCGCGATCAATCCTGAAGCTGACGGGGATCGGAAGGAACTCATCCGAAAGGGCCTTGCCGCCTTGGCCGACTTGAATGCGGCAGGAACCACCCCTGAAGACGCGTTAACTCAGGCCAAAGCGAAGGGGAACTTGAGCGGAGACAAGACCGAGAAAATGAGTAAGATGTTAATGGAGATGTGGAGCTTGAACACTGCACGGATGTCGGAACCTGCCACGCTGGATGCGTTGCGGGCTGGCAAAATGCCGGAACCCGCACTGAAACGGCCTTAATTACCGTTCGGTGGGGAAACTATTTTCCGTGCCGTTGGGGAAGCCAGCCCGGCTTCTCTGGGTTCGCCATACTGGGGGGACGCTCGGCGGTGGGGGTTAGATTGCTGGATGAGTCGCTATCGTTCTTCTTCTCTTCCCCATAAACGGGGCTGAGGGCGAAAGCGAGCAAGACCAAGTAAGAAACTATATTCATGGAGCTATTGAAGGCAATGGATAGGGCACGTCAAGGATCAGGCTTGCTCCTGTTTGTTTCTCCATCAGTTTGATTCAGATGCACATCTTCTTGGGATTGATCGTCAGCCTGTTTCCGGTCCTATGCATGGCTGGAAAAGAAGAGCTGCCCCCGAAGTATAGCCAGGACCTTCAACAGCAGGCGGATTCAGGCGATGCGGATGCCCAGTTTCATCTGGGAGACTGTTATTTCTTTGGGTTGGGCGTTCCGAAGGACCAGCGGAAGGGCGTCAGTTGGTACCGGAAGGCTGCCGAGGCAGGGCAAATGCAGGCGCAGTTTAACCTCGGTGGGTGTCTACACGAAGGGCTGGGCATCGAACCGAATCTTATGGAGGCGATTCAGTGGTGGAGAAGATCCGCCGGACAGGATTATGCCCCAGCGCAAATCAGCATCGGGGATTGCTATATTTTCGGAAAGGGTCTGACCCAAGATCAGGAAGAGGGGGTGAGATGGTTTCGGAAGGCAGCTATGCAGAATTATCCGGCGGCCCAGCATCGATTGGGGAACTGCTACTATCATGGGCAAGGGGTGCGTAAAGATCTGTTGCAGTCGATTCAGTGGTATCGCAAGGCTGCTGCACAAGGGTATCCGCCCTCGCAGCGGGCGTTACGCGACCTTGGAGATGAAGGGAGCGATTAAGGGGTGCGGAGGCGAAGATAGCTAAGAAAGAAAACAATCAGGCTCATTCCGAGGACTCCTCCTCCGATGAACAGAGTAAAGATCCAACCACGCAGATCAGGGCGATTCATCAAACGTTGACATTAAAAGCCGGGAATCATTAAGGGAAGTCTGGATTGTCTCGCTGGGTGAAAAATGGAGAATTGGGAATGCACCGTGTCCAAACAGGAAGAGGGGAAAAAGTGGTTGTTGGTTTCCATGGGTGGAGCGGGGATCATACTACGTTCGATCCACTGCTGAAAAACCTTCCGGAGGATGTGACCTTCTACAGCTTTGATCTTCCCGGATGTGGGCAATCGCCCGAACCCAAAAAGTGGGAGATGAAATCCCTGGCCCGTGAAATGGGAGAGGAGTTAGTTCGATTGGGAAAAAGGGATCTGACCCTTGTGGGAAGCTGCAGTGGGGGGGTTGTCGCCGTCTTTACCGTCCGGGAATTGCGTGAGATGGGGAAAGGGGAGGTGGTCGGGCGATTAGTGATGATTGACCCCTTCGGTTTTTGTCCTTGGTATTTCAATCTCTTCCTTACCCCTTTGCTTGGAGGTTTGATGTATGCAGCAACCTTTGCGAATCCGTTGGGACGTTGGATCACGAACTGGTCACTCAGGAAAAAAAAGGCGGGAAAGGTCCATTTAACCGAATCGTTCCGTCAGGTGAACCATCGGGTGACGATGAAATATTTGAAAATGATGGAGGCGTGTGGAGCTCCCGAGCAGTTTCAAGGGATGAAAATTCCGGTGGAGATTCTCAGGGGAGGAAACACCTTTGCAGCCGTGGCTCAATCGGTCCGGATGTGGCAGAAGGCCCTGCCCCAAGCGATTGTGAGAGTGTTGGAACACGTGGGGCATCTGCCGATTGATGAGGCACCGGATACCGTGCGGGAAGTGGTCTTCCGCCGTCCTGTGAAAAAGAATATCCCAAAGTTGAAAAAGATGCCTGCCTTGCAGGCGAGGGAAGCCCGGGAGCTGAGGAACGAGCTAACCCGGGGCGATATGAAGGGACCACCGGCATGGGATTTCGATCCATCCGGCAACTAAATCCATACCCAACAATGTGAAATGGGGGCGAAGGGAGGAATCCATGCGGAGGGGAGAAGAAATTCCCATTTGGCCGGACCGGCTGGGGAACCCGACAGTACGAGCACAGCTTTTAGGGATCAAAACCTTGGGAATGAATGCAGAGAAAGTGCCTACTGAATTCTCTTGGTATGAAGAAAGTAGAAACGCAGAATTAAGGAATGAGGTTAAAACCCACTTGGGCGGGGTGGCTTCTGCTAATAACTTATCCAGCTTTATTACCTGCCGAAGATTTTGTTTCGACTATCTGGGATGAGTTTAACCAGAACGGTGCTGTGGTCGTGGAGCCCTCGCCGGGTTTGGAGACATCCGATTCCAAAGAGGCCCGATTGAAACGGGAAAAGGAAGAGGCAAAGGATGTGGCACTGAATCGATCCTTGGTGAGGAAGGGTTACTACTGGCTCGATGGGCGGTGGATAAAGAAGGGTGAGGTAAAGGAGGAGGCTCTAGAGGCGCCTCGATCGATCGGTGAACTGGTTGATTCCGACCATGATGGATATGATGACTTTACAGAGGTAAAGTTTCATACCGATCCGATGAATCCGGATTCGAAGCCTGCGCGCTATTTTGAGGTCAGGGGAAGTAACCGAGTGATTTTCTTTTCGACGAACGGGAAATCGGTTCATCGGTGATAAAACTTTTTTGGATGTCCGGGCTCCTTCTTTTGTCTAGGGGGACGGGGTACGCTCAGAAACTGGACTTGATGCAGGAGCCCTGCATTACGGGAGAAAGTTGTCATTGTCCATGCACCCGAGACAACAAGAAATGTCCATGCGTAAAGAAGTGCGGACCGTCAGATAAAATCACGAATGAACCCGTTCCATGAGGAAAGAATGGAAGTGGATCGTGAAAATTATTCTCTTGTCCTGAGTGGGCCGGATTACAAGAAATAAACCACATGAGGGTTATCTTGTTTCTTTCCTTGTTTTCATTTCTTTCTGTTGCTTCTGGACAGAGGATTGATGATGTAACGAGAAACTCCCTCGGAAATGCGGGGCTGAGCGAATCTCGCGATGCAAATAACCCTGGGCGAACCCTGTCCCAGCGTGAGTTTTCCCAGCTGTATGAGCGCGAGGTGATCCGACCTGCCGTCGAACAGGGGGGCCTACTAGGAGGGGCTATCGCTTTGAATCTCCAAACAGGTGAGATCTCAATTTGCAAAAGGGCTCCCGAGCCCTCGGCGTTGTCTCTCATGGTCGCTGGTGGGTTAGCGATCTTGTTTATGAATCCGAAGCGAAGTTAGTCCCCCTTTTTTTCTTAATGGCACTGAACGCGCCCGGGTGGATTCGAACCACCGACCCGCGGATTAGAAATCCGCTGCTCTAGTCCCCTGAGCTACGGGCGCTTGATCTGAAATTTATAGCAGAAAGGGGCAGAGGGGGCGAGGAACTGAAAGGGGAGGTTAGGAAAGGGGTTTAGGGATGAAGGGATTAAGGAGTTAGAGTTTGAGAAGATTATAACGGAATAACCGTCATGGCTTCTTTGGGCGGAAGAGGAGAGAGGCATCGGGAAGTTTGAGTATTTTTGCCGAAAGGAAATAGGCAGCGACTCCAAGAGTGATCAAGGCAAGGGTGCCGGTGATTCGTAGGATGAGTGCCCCTTCGAGTGGATGAATGAAAATCTTGCCCGTCAGCAGGGCAGCGATCAGAACCAGGCAACATAGTAGAATCTTTCCCACCCCCTGCAGAAAGTGCGCTTCAAGAAAACTGCCGACATGCCGGTGAGAAGCCCAAGTGAGTTGGAGGATATTGAGAGTTGCCACGGAAGCGGTGCTCAAAGTGAGCCCCAGAATTCCGAGGTGGTACACTCGGATAAGTAGGTAGTTAAAGAACATATTCAGGAGAATTCCAGTCAGGCTGACCCGGAGTGGAATTCCAGGTCGATCGATCGCAGAAAATGCCGGAGCCACCACCTTCATGGCGGCATAGGCGACGAGACCCAAGGCGTATCCGCGAAGAGCCAAGGCCGTCAAAGCGGTGCTTTCTGGGGTGAACCTCCCGTACTGATAAATGGAGGCGATGATCGGTTCGGCTAAAAGAAAAAGTCCGATCGCCGCGGGAAGAGTTAGAAAAAGAGTCTGGCGGATCCCCACAAGCAGTCGGTCGCGCAGGGCGAGTCGATCCCCCATGGCGGCGTGCCGGGCCAAATGGGGAAGGGTCACGGTGGCCACAGCGACTCCGAAAAGTCCGATGGGAAGTTGGATAAGGCGAAATGCATTGTTCAGGCAGGTGACTGATCCGTTTTGTAGGTACGAGGCGAAGTATCCATTGATCAGGACGTTGACTTGGACGGCCGCGGCCCCGATCGAGGCTGGGCCGAGGAGGCGGAGGACCTGTTTCAGTCCCGGATCGTTCCAGACGATGAGCCATCGCGGTTTGTATCCAAGGGAGATGGCGCGGGGGACCATGACGAGCCATTGGGCAAGGCCTCCCACCAAAACACCGATGGCGAAGCCATAAACCGAGCGATGACCAAAGTGGGGGTCGAGCCACCAAGCAAGAAGCAGCCCCACCCCGATCGAGACGAAGTTGAAGACGGCGGAGGCGAAGGCGGGAAGTCCGAAGTTATGCAGGCTGTTGAGGAGTCCCATGTAAACGGCAGCCAGCGAGAGAAAGAGGATAAAGGGAAAGAGGATGCGGGTGAGTTCGATCGTGAGCTCGATTTTTCCAGGAACATCATGAAATCCAGGATTAAAGAGGCGAACCAGAGGATCGGCGAAGAGGATTCCGGTAGCGACGATGAAGAATAGAACAATGAAGAGAAGCGTGTTCACGTTGCTGGCTAGGCGAAAAGCGGAGTCCTTGCCGTCTTTGGCCAGTTTTTGCGAGAAGGTGGTGACAAAGGCGGTTGAGAGTGCTCCTTCGGCAAAGAGGTCTCGAAGGAGATTGGGGATTCGGAAGGCGGCGATCAGGGCGTCGAGTTCGCGTCCGGCTCCAAGAAAGGTGTTGAGGAGAATTTCGCGGACGAGGCCGAGTATGCGCGAGGCCCCGATGGCGGCCATGACGCGGGAGGTGCCTTTGGTGCTCATGAAGCGGCCATAGCCTGATGGCAGGACTTGAGAACTTCTTCCGGGGTCAATCGTGTCATGCACCGGCGGTCGAGCGGGCAGGTTTTCAGGAAGCAGGGGCTGCAGGAGACCTTATGGCGTATGACCGTGACGGTATTGCCTAGGGGCCCAGTCCAAGCGGGTTCAGTTGAGCCGAAGATGGCAACAGCGGGTTTACGTAGGAATGAGGCTAAATGCATGGGGCCACTGTCGTGGCAGAGGATGATGCGGGCATGGGCGAGCCAGTGAGCCAAGTTGAGTGTGCTGGTCTTGCCGGAGAGGTCGGTGATGGGGGAACCGAGGAATTGGGATACCGCTTGGCAGGCTTCGACATCTCCCGGACCGCCGAGGAGGACCGGTTGGAGGGAATGGGATTTCTGAAGATCCCGGATGACGGAAGCGAAGGAGTTTGGATTCCAACGTTTGGCAGATCCGTAAGCGGCTCCGGGAAGAATGGCGAGGTAAGGTTGGGCGGGAGCATCCTTGGGTTTGGACAGCATGGGAGGTTGGGGCAGTTCAGCTTTGCCTTTAGGTAGTCCCAGGTCTTCCAGAAGACCGAGATATTGGTCGGCCACATGAACGTATCCGTAAGGTGAGGTTCTCCGGGGTTTATCTTCGCTGAGCAGAAAGTTGCGAAGGTTCCGGTCGAAACCGGCACGGTATGGAGCGGGGAGAATTTCAAGGGCCACACGAAGAGAGTTCGGGAAAGCCACTGCAGAGGATATTTTTTTTTGGTGAAAGAGCGGGCGAAGGGCAAACGGGAATCTGGGGGCGGAAATGTATTCGATTCCGGGAAGGAGAAGTGGGGCGAGGGGAGCGAGCGAGGGTGGGCCGAGAACAATCAAGGGAGCCCGATTTTGGAGCCACCGCTGGTAGAGATGAACAGAGGGCAGGGCAAGAATGAGGTCGCCCAGCCAGTTGGGCAGACGGAGAAGGTGATGGCTTTTTGAGGTGGTGGGGGCAGGAATCACAAGGTGACTTCCGGCAGGGGGTCAGCCGGACGCCGTCTCCTTGTTAGCGCAAAATGCCGGGGGAAGCCCGCCGGTTTTGATTCCAGGCGGATTCGTTCTCAGCTTCAGACGAGGGGCGGTCTTCCCCATAGCCCACCGTGCTGATGTTGGAGCCGTTCGCTCCCAAGCCGATGAGGTATTGGCGGACGGCATTCGCCCGCTTCTCGCTCAAGGCCAGATTGTACTGAGGGGTCCCACGAGAGTCGGTATGCCCGGCGATGACGATCTTGGTGTTGGAATTGTTGCTGAGGTAGTTGGCGAGTTTATCAAGTTTTGGCCGTTCCTTAGCTTCGATGGTGAAGCTGTCGTAAGCAAAAAATACGGTTTCGCTTTTGAGAGTTTCGTAGTCTGCCGTGTCGGGATTGCCGGAGCGCTCGGGCAACGCGGTGTCGCTAATTGAGTCGCTGCTGTCACCAAAGGCTGCTCCGTCGCCTTTTTTGGCTTCGTTCGAGCAGCCGGTGAGAATGGCAAGAAGGGCTAGGAGGGTGAGGTAGGTGTATTTCATATTTTTCAGCGGGTTGTATTGGGTTCTGTGTTCTTACTCAAGTTATTGGGTATTTTGATAGCTTCCCCCGTCATTGAGTCAAGCAGAACCAGAGTTCCATTTTGGGAGCAGACCAAGTGCCGGGAGTTCCTGGTCCAGGAGGGGCTTTCGAATCCTGAGCCTCGGCTGACGATCCGGGCCTTTTTGGATTCCATGTCGTATACGCCGATTTGGCCTCCGCCTGAGGTGATGCTGTAGGCGATTTTTTTTCCATCGGGGGACCAGTCGGGTTCGGTGGTGTAGGAGGACTCGGTGTTCAGTTTTTCCGGGGTGCCCCCGGTTGCAGGGAGGATGTAGAGGCCGGGACTTCCTCGTTCATCCGAGACGTAGACGATTTTTGTTCCATCGGGAGACCAGGTGGGGGAGCAGTCGGTGCCACGGGCATTGGTGAGGCGGGTTGGTTCGCCACCGGTCGAGGGGATTGTGCAGATTTCTGGGTTGCCGAATTTGGAGAGACTGAGGGCCAGAGTTGAGCCGTTGGGAGAGAAGGCGGCGCCGGTGTTCTGGCCCGGGAACTGGGCGACGCAAGTGCGCTTTTTGGTGTTGAGATCGATCACGTAAGTGTCGCGGTAGCCGCTTTTATCCGAGCTGTAGGCGATCTTCGATCCGTCCGGGGAGAATTTTGGTCCATAGCCAAGGGCGCCGTCCTGAGTGAGTTGGCGGGCGTTCGCTCCGTCGATGTCCGAGATATAGATCTCTTTTTTCCGGTTCTTGCCAGCGGAGGCGGAGGCGAAGGTGATCCGGCTTGAGGCGAAACCGGGCGTTCCGGTCAGGGCTTCAATAAAAGCATCCGCAAATTGATGAGTGGCACGGCGGGCGTCTCCTGAGAAGGATGACTCAACGAGGGGGGCACCCCCGGTTTTTGGGGAAGCTTTGCCAGCAATCCCGGAAGGAGTCAGCGTACACGAGAGGGTAAACGCAGCAGCCGAGGGTTCGACGACTCGGCAGGCACCGGAACGCTTGAGATCTTCTTCCAGTACGCGGGTGGCCAAAGGGCCTTCGGTTCCGGCCATGGGGGATACGGCAACGTCGACCTTGCGGGTTTGTTCGATGACGATGACGGGGGCGGCGGATTGTGCGGAGAGAAGGCAGGGGGTCAGGAGGAGGATAGGAAGGATGAATCTCATCGCGAGAGACAAGGGCATGGGAGCCAAAGTTCCAGCGGAAAATGACGATACCGATCCATTCAAGAAATGAGGCAAGAGCCTATTCCAACTTGAATTGCACGATGACAGTGTAATCGGGGGAACCTAGACCGGAGGGAAGGGGTTTGGGAAGTCGAGGGGTGGAGCGGACCGCCTGTTCGACCGAGGCGTCCATCGCGGGGTGGCCGGAGGGGCGGGAGATTCGCAGGAATGTTACCGCCCCGCTTTCCGAGATTTTGATCTCCACCTCGGTATAGATCTTTTCCCCCGCGGGAATGGGGGGCTTTTTCCATGAGGACTGGATGCATTGTTTGATCAGAGCCCGATACCAGGAGAAGTCGTCGGCCACGCCGTCGGGTCGACCGGCGTTGCCCGCACCGTCGCCACCGCCCCCACCGGTTTCGCCGGGAATCTTTGAAGCCAGACGACTTTTTATATCGGAGACGCTGGGGCCGGGGGGCTCATTCGATTTTGAAGATGAAGAGGAGGTTTTCGTTTCTGGGGATGTGGTGGATGCAGAAACTTTTTTCTTGGTCGTGCTGACTTTGACCTGGTGTTTGGGTTTGGGCGGAACGGGAAGCGGGATCGGTTCGGGTTTCGTTGCTGGTGTGGGAGTAGGCTCTGCTTTCTGTACGGGTTCTGGCTCGGGTTCAGGGGTTGGAGTGGGCTTTGTTTCCTCAATAGGTGCCAGTTTGGGCACCACAGGCGTTTCTGATTTCGGATTTTGGATTTCGGATGCAGGTTGGGTTGGGCTGGGTTGTGTCGAAGATGCGGTGGGGGAAGGTAGGCCTGGCCCGGGTCGGAGGGATCCGAGGTCGATCATCTCGACGGGCTGGATGGGCGCAGGTTTATGGCACTGTGCGAAAGGGAGACCCAAAAAAATGAGGAGACCCAAATGAATACCGAGGACAATCAGAACGGTACGCCGGAAGGGGCGTCCCTGGGGGTTCACTTGCGGATGTCCGGAGTATTAGCGAGGTCGAGGCGCGCGCCCGCGGAGCGGACAGCCTCCAAGGCGCGGAAAATGGTTTCGTAAGGCAGAGAGGAGTCGGCCCGAAGAGAGACGACCAGTTCAGGATCACGGGCCTTGCGCTGAGCAAGGAGTGAGGTGAGTTGATCCAGTCGGATCTTTTCCGAACCAAGAAGGGCGGATCCGTCTTTGGCAAGGGTAAGGGTGAGAATGGATTTCGGGTCGGGCAGGGAAGTTGCGATGGTGGTGGATGCCTTGGGAAGATCCACCGGCAGTTGTTGTTCCATCAACGGGGTGGTGATCATGAAGATAATGAGGAGGACAAAGACAAGATCGAGAAGCGGGGTGATGTTGAGCTCGGCGAGGTTATGAGTCTGAGCATGGAAACGGGAGCGTCTCATGAGCGGGGGGTGAAGCGGTGTTCAAAAACGGCGGCACATTCAGCGGCAAAGTTTTCCATCTGGATGTTTTGGCTCCGGATGGAAGTGGTGAGGAAGTTGTAGCCAAACATCGCAGGAATGGCGACGAGGAGGCCGACAACGGTGGTGATGAGGGCTCCCGATACGCCGGGGGCCATGGCGGCGAGGCTGGCTTGGCCCGCCATCGCGATGCCGCTGAAGGCGTCCATTACGCCCCAGACCGTACCGAGAAGGCCAAGAAAAGGGGCTCCGCTGACGGCGGTAGCGAGAAGGATCAGGTTGGATTCCAGTTTCAGGGATTCCTCGCCTACGGCTCGTTCCATGGCGGTACGGACGGAATTCATGCTCGTTTCACTAATCGAGCGAGCGGTCGAGAGGCGAGCGGCAAGGGTGGAGTCGACCACGGATGAGCCGGTCAGGTGGAAGCAGAGTTCCTTTGCACCGGCGTAGTAGATGATGGCTTGGGGAGATTCGCCCGGCGGGCGGCCGGAGAGGTAAGGCTCGAGAGGTTCGGTGGCAGAGCGGAAGGATTTAAGGAAAGCGCGGGTGGATCGGACAACGGTATTGAGTTGGGTCCATTTGGACCAGATGACCGACCAGCTAAAAATCGATCCAAGCAAAAGGCAGAAAAGGACGGCTTTGCCGGCCGGTTCGGAATGTTGAAAAGCGTAGAGGATTCCGGCGGCAGCAAGCATGGAATGGCTATAACCGATGGGAGGCAGAGCTCAATCAAAAGAGCTAGAAAAACGTTGCGGGGGCAGGATTTGAACCTGCGGTCCCGCACATGCGGGATTATGAGCCCTCTCGGCGGGTCAGTCTCTTGATGCCTAAACCGCCTTTTTGTCGTTTGAGTTTGTTTTCAAGTTTTCTGGCTTCGGAGAGGTTCACGGGTTTGCTTGTCCAAGCGATCGTGCAGGGGCCCTTGCCTTTGGTCCAATTGGAGGCACCGGAATTGTGTTGGAGGAGACGAATCTGCGGGTCTCTAGATAGGCCGATGTATTTTTGGCCTGCTGGATTGTTGAGAACGTAAACTTGATACATCCAAAAAACGTTGCGGGGGCAGGATTTGAACCTGCGGCCTTCAGGTTATGAGCCTGACGAGCTACCTGGCTGCTCCACCCCGCAAGATAATGATGCGGGGGATAGGGAG
>Ga0214921_10004298_pt1 | contig 21056 bp, 20 predicted proteins | sample LL1505_MetaG_FD_177992 | JGI IMG/M metagenome (GOLD analysis project Ga0214921, IMG submission 177992) | Freshwater microbial communities from Lake Lanier, Atlanta, Georgia, United States - LL-1505 | ecosystem: Environmental > Aquatic > Freshwater > Lake | place: USA: Georgia | collected...
GCCTTATGGAATGATTTTTCGCGTTTCTTCTAGAGCCAGCATTCGAGCCCAAGTGAAGCTTCCCACCGCCTATCTGCACAAGCACCATCATTGTTTCAAGCCTTCGATTGTTCGACGACTGATCCCCCGATGCCTCGGCATGCTAGGGCTTGGCCTCGGGATCGTCACGGGGGATGCGATGGCTTTTGAGCCCTTCAAAGTTGCTGATATCCGCATCGAGGGCATCCAACGAACTGATCCGGGGACTGTTTTTAGCTATTTGCCCGTACGTATCGGCGACAGTCTTCAAGAGGCGCAGGCTATCGCTGCGATTCGTGCGCTCTTTGCCACGGGCTTTTACAAGGATGTACGACTCGAGCGGGATGGCAATGTACTGGTGGTGTACATCGAGGAGCGGCCTGCGGTTGGATCGGTCACTTTCGATGGCATTAAGGAGTTTGATAAAGAGGTTATTCGCAAGGCTTTGTCTGACTCGGGGCTTGCAGAAGGGCGGATTTTTGATCGTAGCTTGCTCGACAGGGCTGAGCAGGAGCTCAAACGCCAATATCTTTCGCGCGGCAAGTATGGCGTCAGGGTGATTGCCACGGTGACGCCGCTTGAACGCAACCGCGTCGGGGTTAATCTCGATGTGACCGAAGGCGAAAACTCGAGAATCGCTCAGATTAATTTCGTTGGTAATGCCGCGTTTTCCGAGCGACAGCTCTTGGATGAAATCAAGCTTCAGCGCCCGAGTTGGACGAGCTGGTACACCAAAAACGACCAGTATTCGAGGGAGAAGCTTCAGGCAGACCTTGAAGCACTGCGTTCTTTTTACACTGAGCGTGGTTATCTTGAATTTCAGGTCGACTCGACACAGGTGTCGATCTCTCCGGATCGACAGGACGTTTACATCACCATCGCCATCAAGGAAGGTGAGCAGTTCCGGGTCGGCGAGGTGGCTTTTGGTGGCGTTTTGCTCGGTCGTGATGATCTCTTCCGCAACGCTATGAAACTGAAACGTGGCGATGTTTTCAACGGCAGGCTTTTAAACGAGAGCGCAAAACGCATGAGTGACGAGCTTGCGGTGCTCGGCTATGCTTTTGCCAACGTGAATCCCATTCCCGATATGCTGAGGGATCGCCGGGAGGTTAACTTCACGGTCGTGATTGATCCCGGCAGACGTGTTTACGTGCGACGAATCAATATTTCGGGTAATGCCCGTACCAAAGATGAAGTGATCCGGCGTGAATTGCGGCAGTTCGAAGACTCCTGGTATGACGCGGGAAGGATTCGGCTGTCTCGCGAACGCGTGCAGAGAACCGGATTTTTCAAGCAGGTTCAGATCGACACCGTGCCTGTTCCAAACACGCCCGACCAGGTTGATTTGTCAGTGGTGGTCGATGAGGTGCCGACCGGTAGTTTTAACCTTGGTGCAGGCTTTTCTTCGACCGAAAAAGTGGTCTTAACGGCTGGGATTAATGAGAGTAATCTGTTCGGTTCCGGTCAGTCACTGTCTTTGAATGTGAACACCAGCAGGCTCTATCAGACGCTGGCGATATCCTGGGGCAATCCCTATTGGCGACGCGATGGCATCGGCCGCTCCGTGGATCTTTACACCCGCAAATTCGATGCTGCAACCCTGAATCTGGGCGACTACAGTCTTCGCAATGCTGGGGCTGGGGTGCGTTTTTTTATGCCCTATACCGAATTCACCAAGCTGGGTGCGGGGCTTACCTTTGAACAGAGTCAGGTTAGCCTTGGACTGAATCCGCCGGCTCGCTTCACAAACTATGTCAATTTGTTTGGCAATAGTCCGAGCAGTCTGTTGGCCAATTTCACATGGTCAAGAGACAGTCGCGACAGCGCCTTTCAGCCGCGCGAGGGCGCCCTGATGGTCGCCAGTCTGGATACGGCGCTGCCTGGTCTTGACCTTCAATACTTCCGGCTCACCCATGTCCAGAACTGGTACTTTCCCGTAACCCGTCAACTTACCCTGGGCTTGACGGCAGATCTGGGCTTTGGCCAGGCCTATGGTGGCCAGCCCTATCCCTTCTTTAAGAACTTTTATGCGGGTGGTATCGGCAGTGTCAGGGGTTACTATCCCTCATCGCTTGGGCCTCGCGACCCGATTGATGGCGCAGCGCTTGGCGGCCGGGCGAAAACCGTCTTTAATACTGAACTCGGTTTTCCCTTGCCTGGCACCAAGAGCGACATGGGGATGCGTGCTTTTGCCTTTGCTGACGCAGGTAATGTTTTTCCGACCGGCACCCCCGATTTCGGATCGCTGCGTTACTCGATAGGGGTCGGGATCGCGTGGATGTCGCCTTTTGGCCCTTTGAAACTCAGCTTTGGTACCCCTATCCGTCCGGAAGCCAACGATCGCACCCAAAGAATCCAGTTTCAGGTTGGGACAGGTTTGTAAGCCTTATGCGCCCTTGTGCAAGCCACAATCTATGCGATGATCGCGCCTACTGATTGCGGTTGCGCTATTTTTACTGGAACTGCTTGCTATGGTTAAAACCGTTTTATCGAGGCTTTTGCCTTCTGCATCTTCGGCAATGTTTCGCCCACCAAAGACAAGATCCGTCTCAATTTCTGTTTTTGCTTCGGCAATGCTTCTCGCAGCTTCGCACATGTGCCTGGCAACAGCAGCAGAGGCACCGAAAATTGCCGTGGTACAGACCGAGCGAATCCTCCGTGAGGCAGTACCTGCGAAGGCAGCACAAACCAAGCTTGAGCAGGAGTTCGGTAAGCGCGACAAGGAACTTCAGGAACTCGGTGCCAAGCTTAAGCAGGCCGGTGAAAGGCTTGAGCGTGATGCCAGCGTGATGGCTGAATCAGAGCGGGCAAGGCGCCAGCGGGAAGTGGCCGATTTGGATAAAGAATTTCAACGTCGCCAGCGTGAGTTCCGAGAAGACTTGAATCAGCGTCGCAACGAAGAGCTCTCCCAGGTGGTCGAGCGCGTTAATCGGGTGATTCGGCAAATCGCAGAGCAGGAGAAGTTTGACCTCGTCCTTCAGGAGGCCGTCTACTTCAGCCCGCGCATCGACCTCACCGACAAGGTCCTCCGCGCATTGTCAGGCAGCAAGTAGTCTGCCGGAAGCCTGCAACAGGCCGACGGATGTTTATGATGAGGTTTATAGCGTTTGGTAAGAACGGTTAAGCCCCATTTATGCCCAAAACGCTTACGTTTTCTCAGATCCAGCGATCGATCGGGGGCGAGTGTGCACTCGATGCCGACTATCCCATCACAGGCCTGGCAACGCTCTCATCTGCCGACAGCAGTCATTTAAGTTTTCTCGCGTCGTCGAAGTATCGTGATGACGCTGCAAAAACCCGGGCCGCTGCGGTCTTGGTGCGTGCTAAAGATGCCGCTTGTCTGCCCTCCGGTAGCCTGCCCTGGATTGTCGGTGATCCCTATCTTGCCTATGCCACATTGTCGGCACTTTGGCGTTTCCAATCCCGCGATGAATCGCAGCAAGCGGCCATTGCAAGCAGCGCTCGCCTGGGCGAAGGCGTGGTGTTGGGCCCCGGTGTCAGTATAGGACCAGATGCCCTTATCGGTGACCGCGTGCGCCTCGGGCCTGGGGTGCATATCGGCGCCGGGGCTGTGATTGCTGCAGGCTGTGAATTAAGGGCTGGTGTTGTCATTGAGCATGTTTGTGAGATCGGCCCTGATGTGCTGATTCATGCAAATACAGTCATAGGCTCGGATGGTTTTGGATTTGCCCGAAACAAAAAGGGCGAGTGGATCAAGATCCATCAGCTTGGCTCGGTTTATGTCGCTGCTGATGTCGAGATTGGTTCGCATTGCAGCATTGATCGCGGCGCCCTTGACCATACATCACTCGGGCGTGGTGCCAAGCTCGATAATCAGATTCAGATTGGTCATAATGTTCAGATCGGTGACCATTGCGCGATTGCAGGCTGTGTCGGGATTGCGGGAAGTACGGTCTTGGGCCATCGCGTGATGGTTGGCGGTGGCGCGGGCATCCTCGGACATCTTAAAATCGCTGACGATGTGGTCATCGCCGCCATGAGTTTGATTTCGCAATCGATTTCCGAGGCTGGCACCTATGGGGGCGTTTTCCCGCAGATGCGCCAACGAGAGGCCGATCGCAGTGCAGCAGTGCTTAAACAGTTGCCAAGCTTGAGAACCCGTGTCATGCGTCTAGAGACTGACATCGAACAATACTGGGAGCGTTCAAAATGAGTGATGCGAGCGCTGCGCTTGTGAAGTCGCCCATAAGCCTCGACATTCGCGGAATTTTGGAACACCTGCCGCATCGCTATCCGATGCTCTTGGTCGACAGAGTTCTAGAGGTTGTACCGGGGCAAAGGATTCACGCGATTAAGAACGTTAGTATTAATGAAGCGTTCTTCGCAGGGCATTTTCCTCACATTCCGGTGATGCCTGGTGTTTTAATGATTGAAGCGCTTGCGCAGGCGGCTGGTATTCTTTCGTTCCAAACCATAGGACAAGTTGCAAATCCCCATGCTGTTTTTTACTTCGTCGGCATCGACGGCGCACGGTTCAAACGACCTGTAGGGCCGGGCGATCAACTTCACCTTCATGTGAATATCCTCCGGTCCAAAGGCGGGATTTGGAAGTACAAGGCGCAAGCACTCGTCGATGATCAGTTGGCCGTTGAGGCCGAGTTAATGTGCACCATGCGCAAAGTCGACGCCGGGAAAGACAGCTGAGCAACAAACCATGACAAGGATTCACCCAAGCGCAATCCTGAGTCCGAAGGCTCAATTGGATGAGGATGTTGAGGTTGGACCCTACAGCATTGTCGGCGCAGATGTTGTCATCGAATCGGGCTGCTCCCTGATGTCCCATGTGGTGATCGAGGGGCCATGCCGGATTGGCCGAAACAATCGCTTTCACCCCTTCACGTCGATTGGTGGTCCGCCTCAAGATAAAAAATATCGTGGTGAGCAGACTGCCCTGCTCATCGGTCACGGGAATGTTTTTCGTGAGGGCGTCACGGTCAATCGGGGTACTGCCCAAGATCAAGGACTCACACAGATCGGGCATGACAACTGGGTCATGGCCTATGTGCATATTGCCCACGATTGCTTGATTGGTGATCATTGCGTTTTGGCCAACAGCGTGAATCTCGCAGGTCATGTCAGGCTTGGTGATTACAGCGTGTTGGGTGGTTATACCGGTGTGCATCAATATTGCCAGGTTGGTGCCCATGTCATGGCCGGTATCGCGTCGGTCATTGTCAAGGATGTGCCACCCTATTTGATGATCTCGGGTAACGCTGCAAAGCCTTATGGGCTTAACCGAGAAGGTCTGAAACGCAGGGGATTCAGCGAATCGCGTTTGAAATCGATGCAGGAAAGCTATCGCATCCTGTACCGTGAGGGCTTGCGCTTCGAGGAGTCGCTTGAGCATCTCCGTCTTCAGTGGCACAAGTTGAAGCAGGAGGGTTTGATCGAGGAGGCGGAGGATCTGGCGCTTAGCCTTCGATTTCTTGAAGCGACAAGCCGAGGCATTATTCGGCCCTGATGCAAATCGAGGAACTCGTCACAAAAGCTCATGCCGAGCGAAGGATTGCGCTGGTGGCCGGTGAGTCATCGGGTGACCAAATCGCTGCTGCGGTCATGAAGAAGCTTTTCCACGCTGACAATGCCTTAACAGTTCGCGGCGTTGGCGGACCGGCCCTTGCGGCCGCTGGCATGCAATGCGACGTCGACATTAGCGCCCTGTCGCTTCGCGGTTATGCCGAGGTGATAAGGCATCTTCCCAGGCTCTTGCGATTACGCCGTCAACTGATTCGAGGCTTTATCGATTGGCCTGCGGATCTGTTCTTGGGCGTAGACGCTCCCGATTTCAATTTTGAGATTGCCGCAACACTCAAAGCAAGGGGCATGCCTTGTTTTCATCTGGTTGGGCCTTCGATTTGGGCTTGGCGACCCGAGCGAAAGTGGAAGATCGCACGATCGCTTGATCATTTGCTGTTGCTGTTTCCCTTTGAGGAAGCGTTTTATCGTGACACGGGTTTGGCCACCAGCTATGTGGGACATCCGATGGCGGATCAAATCAGTTTTGATCCGGATCGCCTCGAGGCCAGGCAAGCGCTCGGTTTGCAGGTAAGGCCGGACCTGGATCGATGCTTTTCGGGTTCCGAAGCAAATCGTTGGTTTTGCTTGCTGCCTGGATCAAGGTCTGACGAGATTGCACAGCATGCGGTACTCATGCTGGATGTCGCTCAGGAACTTTCAAGGCGGCATCCGGGATCGACGTTTCTTATCCCGGCTGCGAGCCCTGGCATCTTTGCGCAGCTTCAGGGCTTCATCAAGCGTCATGTTCATGTTGCTAGCCAGCGGATCATGCTGTTTCGCGGTCAGGCACAAGCCTGCATCGCTGCCAGCGATCAGGTCTTGGCTGCCAGTGGTACGGTTTGCTTAGAGGCGGCGCTGCTTGGTAGGCCGATGGTCATTGTTTACCGGATGCCTGCCCTGAGCTATCGCTGGATGCGTCCTCAGCAATTGCAACCCTGGGTGGGACTGCCCAACATCCTGGCGAAAAAATTTCTGGTGCCCGAATTGATACAGGCGCAGGCCACAAAGCAGGCCGTCATCGACGCTCTTGAAGCGCAATGGGATGATCAGGCTTTGCGCGCATCGCTTAGGGATGCTTTTTTTGCCATTTACCAGTCGCTTCGATGTGATTGTGCGAGCCGTTGTGCGGCAGTACTTCAATCGGCGCTGGCATCGCGATGAGTGCTTTTGTCGCAGGTCTGGATGAGGCCGGGCGTGGTCCGCTGGCTGGGCCTGTCTATGCCGCGGCCGTTTTGCTTGATCCCAACAGGCCGATTGATGGCTTACGGGATTCGAAAAAGCTTGCCGAGTCCAGGCGGCATGCGCTGCGCGAAGCGATCATGGCGACGGCCTTGGGTTTTGCTGTGGCGAGTGCCAGTGTTGAGGAAATTGATCATCTGAATATTCTCCAAGCGAGCCTGCTAGCGATGCGTCGAGCAGCGCAGCTGCTTGAAGATCGACTCGGCTCAAAGGCCTTGGGATTGGTGTACTGGGTCGATGGCAATCAGGATCCAAAACTTGATCGACCCACCCGATGCCTGATAGGCGGTGATGATCTGGTACCGGCAATCGCTGCAGCCTCCATTCTCGCTAAAACAAGTCGAGATGCCTGGATGATTGATGCCGCAGCACGCTATCCCGGCTACGATTTTGAGCGCCATAAAGGCTATCCCACAGCCAAGCATCGGCAGGCCATTGCCTCGCTTGGTCCCTGTGCGATTCATCGACGTTCATTCTCATGGAAGTGATCCGGTCTCGCAGCAACGAGTTCATTCAGTTGATCCGTAGACTCGCCGACGATCCGGCAAAGCGGCGTTCACAAGGCCTATGTGTACTGCTTGGCGAGCGATTGATTCAGGACTGGGTGATGCAGGGCGTACCTATGCACCGGATCGTGATCCCGAAACATTGGCTGAGCAAGCCGGGCTCCGAGGATGTTGTCTCAGCATGGCAGGTGGATTTGCAATCGACCAAACATGTTGAAAAACCTTGCGCCTGGTTTTTGCTCGAGGGGAGTCTCTCAGAGGGTATTCCGGGTCTGGGCGTTGATGGAGCGCCGCTTGCGCTGGCGCCTTTCGAGGAAGCTCAATCGCTCGCGGGTCTGCCAGCCGATGTAGATCTGATTTTTTTTGACGGGATCCAGGACCCTGGCAATCTCGGTACAGTAATGCGTACAGCAGCAGCCTTTGGTGTTCATGCCTGTGTTCCCGGGCCAGGATGCGCAGACTTCTGGTCTCCCAAAACCCTTCGGGCTGCGATGGGGGCGCACCAGCGGCTGAAGCTTTTTCAACCAATGTCTTTTGATGACCTTGCGGCGGCGGTAACCGGTCCGATTCGTGCTGCCGACGCCCGGGGTCGCATGGCGGATCTAAGCGATCTGCGCCATCCTGGATTGTGGGTGCTTGGCGCCGAAGGCCGTGGCCTGTCAGCAATCGTGCGAGCGCACCCGCGTGTTTCGCTTTATGCGATTCCCATGCAATCACAGATGGAATCCTTCAACGCCGCAATGGCGCAGGGCATCTTGCTCTACGAGCAATACCGGCAGCGTCGCGAATAAGACAAATCCCAAAAAACCAAGTTGCTGTTATCGATCACCAAGCAACTGCAGGATTGTTGTAGCGATTTCCTCGATGGATTTGGACGTTGACGATAGCCATCGAATGCCTTCGCGTCGCATCATGTGTTCTGCCTCAGCGACCTCATGACGGCAATTATTCAGAGAAGCGTACTGGCTGCCGGGGCGGCGCTCGTTTCGCACCTGACTGAGTCGTTCGGGTGTAATCGACAGACCAAATAGCTTGCTCCTGTAAGCGAGCAGGGCAGGGGGCAGTTTTTTTCGTTCGAAGTCCTCCGGAATCAAGGGATAGTTAGCAGCCTTAAGCCCGTGCTGCATCGCGAGATAGAGACTGGTTGGTGTTTTTCCCGAACGCGATACGCCCACCAGGATAACGTCGGCATCCTTAAGATTGGCAGCCGACTGTCCGTCGTCATGTGCCAAGGAAAAATTGATCGCTTCGATGCGATTTTTGTACTGCTGGCTATCGGCAACGTTATGCAAGCGACCGATGGTATGGGTGGATTTCATGTCAAGCTCTTGTTCGAGCGGCTCAACAAAGCTGGCGAAAAGATTGATGACAAAGGCGTTTGCCTGGCGCATCACCGCGGCAATCTCAGGGTTGACAAGGGTCGAGAACACCAAGGGGCGCGCTGGCTCTGCCGCGCTGCATCGATTGATCTTATCGAGTGCCTCCTGCGCTTTTGTCATGCTGTCGATAAAGGGAAGGCGAATCTCGCGGATTGCGAGCTTTTCGAATTGCGCCAGCAGCGAATGCCCAAAGCCTTCTGCGGTGATACCCGTGCCATCGGATACGTAAAACACAGTGCGTCGCCCGGCGCTAGCAGGCTCTGGAGTGGCTGTTTCAGTCATCGATTTGTCTTTTTTCGCGAGGGCTACAGGTAGAATTTAACCCATCGGATCCCCCGTCACCTGGCAGTCAAGCAGAGATCCCCATGCTTTTTCAACTTGTCGTTAGGAAAATCGATGAACCAACCCCTCAGCGAACGCCTTGTCGTTCCCTTCGAGGCATTACGCATGACCGATGTTGAATCGGTGGGCGGAAAGAATGCATCCCTTGGAGAAATGATCAGCCAGTTGGCCCACGCCGGTGTGCGGGTGCCGGGCGGCTTTGCAACCACCGCGCAAGCCTTTCGATCCTTTTTGCAATTCAATCGACTTACGGACCGCATCGCCGCACGCCTCGAGGGACTCAATATTGAAGACGTCAAAGCCCTTGCGCAGTGCGGCGAGGATATTCGAGGCTGGATGGCGTCGGCACCACTACAACCTGACCTTGAAGTGGCGATACGCGAGGCTTATCAAAGCTTACAAGCGGATTCAAAGGCGGAAATATCGGTTGCCGTGCGCTCTTCTGCAACCGCCGAAGATCTTCCTGATGCCTCATTTGCAGGTCAGCAAGAAAGCTTTCTGAATGTATCTGGCATCAACGAGGTTTTGGTCAAGGTACGACAGGTTTTTGCGTCTTTGTATAACGATCGGGCCATCGCCTACCGCGTTCATCAAGGCTTTGAACACGCCGATGTAGCTTTGTCCGCGGGTATTCAGCGCATGGTGCGCAGTGATGAGGGATCATCCGGGGTAATGTTCACGATAGACACTGAATCAGGCTTTGATCAGGTTGTTTTCATTACGAGCGCCTACGGTTTAGGCGAAACCGTGGTTCAGGGTGCGGTTAATCCGGATGAGTTTTATGTCCACAAACCGATGCTCAGGCAGGGTAAGCAGGCAATCGTCAGGAGACAACTGGGATCCAAGCTGATTCGAATGGCCTTCAACGCCGAAGCGAGCCCCGGCCAGGCGGCTGTCAAGACCCTGGAAACCGAGGCTGAAAAGCGGCATCGTTTCTCGCTCCGCGACGAGCAAGTCATTGAACTTGCCCGTTATGCCTTGATTATCGAGGATCACTATCAGAGACCGATGGATATCGAGTGGGGTCTTGATGGCCTTGATGGCAGGCTCTATATCCTTCAGGCGCGCCCTGAAACCGTGAAGTCGCGGCAGCACGGCAAGCAAACCCGTTATCAGCTCAAAACAACCTCTGAGATTCTTGTAAGCGGTCGCGCGATTGGCCAGAAGGTTGGCGCGGGCATGGTGAGCGTGGTGCGTGACGCCACAGAGATGGATCGCATCAAGGCTGGCGATGTCTTGGTGACCGATATGACCGACCCAAATTGGGAACCAATCATGAAACGCGCCGCAGCGATCGTGACCAATCGTGGCGGTAGAACCTGCCATGCGGCCATCATCGCCCGCGAGCTCGGTATTCCAGCGGTTGTGGGTTGTGGCAATGCCACCGAGCAGCTCATGGACGGCGCCCTGGTGACAGTGTCCTGCGCCCAAGGCGATACGGGATATGTTTACGACGGTCTTCTTGAGACTGAAATCACAGCGATTGATGCTGGGCAGTTACCCTCGATTCCAGTAAAGCTGATGATGAATGTGGGCAACCCGCAACTCGCCTTTGATTTTGCGCAACTTCCGAACGAAGGCGTCGGTTTAGCGCGTTTGGAATTCATTATCAATAACGATATCGGTATACATCCCAAAGCAATTCTCGACTACCCACATGTGGATGCGGCGCTTAAGTCTGCGGTAGAAAGCGTTGCGCGTGGCTACGCTTCACCGCGGGATTTTTATGTGGCAAGGCTGGCAGAAGGTGTGGCAACCATTGCGGCAGCCTTTTGGCCCAAGACCGTGATCGTTCGATTATCTGATTTCAAGAGCAATGAGTATCGCAAACTGATTGGCGGCTCGCGCTATGAACCCGAGGAAGAAAATCCGATGTTGGGCTTTCGCGGCGCAAGTCGATATCTCTCTGCCGATTTTCGCGAGCCATTTGCGCTCGAGTGCGAAGCGATGCGCCTCGTGCGCAACAACATGGGATTAAACAATGTGGAGCTTATGGTTCCATTCGTTAGGACGGTTGACGAGGCTAAACAGGTTATTGCGCTGCTTGCCCAACATGGACTCGCCCGTGGTAGCGGTGCAGCAGACGATGGTGCTGGTGCGCTTCGAATCATCATGATGTGTGAATTGCCATCCAATGCGCTTCTTGCCGATGCTTTTTTAGAGCACTTCGACGGTTTTTCGATTGGTTCGAATGATTTAACCCAGTTAACACTGGGGCTCGATCGGGACTCAGGGCTTGTGGCATCAGCTTTTGATGAGCGTGATCCTGCAGTGCGTTTGTTGTTGTCACAGGCGATTCAAGCTTGTCTAAAACAGGGCAAGTACGTCGGGATTTGCGGGCAAGGCCCTTCGGATCACCCGGATCTCGCGCAGTGGCTGGTTCAAGAGGGTATACAGTCGATTTCTCTGAACCCCGACACGGTGATCGATACCTGGCAGTTGCTGGCTAAACGTTAAACGGCGAGGCGCTCGAGGCTAAATCATCAAGGGCCATGAGATCAAGAACGCGGATCGCGCCTTATCGCGCTCGCGTATCTGTTTTCATGAGCCTTTGGCGCTCACGCTGCCAGTCGCGCTCTTTTGCTGCCTCACGCTTATCGTGCTGCTTTTTTCCTTTGGCAAGACCGATTTCAAGCTTGATGCGGTGTTTGCTGTAGTGAAAGTTAAGCGGTATCAGGGTGTAACCGGCACGCTCTACTTTTCCGATCAGTTTGCGGATTTCAGCCCCGTGAAGCAGCAATTTTCGGGTTCGAACCGGATCGGGCTGCACATGTGTGGAGGCCTGGGGAAGCGCCGTGATATGGGCGCCGATCAGATAAAGTTCAGCGGCACGAATCAAGACATAACCTTCTTTGATTTGAGCCCGGCCTGCGCGGACCGCTTTGACCTCCCAGCCTTCAAGCACAATGCCGGCTTCGTAACGCTCTTCAATCAGGTAGTCGTGGAATGCTTTTTTGTTCTGGACGATCGTCATGCACGTTTGCTTCGTAGAATCACGCATCTTAAGCTAAGACCTTATGCCTTGCATTGAACGACAAGCCCTCGTCCCGTATTCCCCTCAAGCCATGTTTGATCTGGTGTCTGCGGTTGATCGCTATCCCCAGTTTCTGCCCTGGTGTGCGTCAAGCCGCATTCTGGTGCAGCGCGACGATGGCATTGATGCCTCACTTCAGGTCCGATTCAAAGGTATCCAGCAACAATTCTCGACCCGAAATCTTCACCAGGCACCGGGTCTGATCCGCATGCAATTACTCGACGGACCCTTTGAGCGACTCGAGGGCTCATGGCACTTTGATCCGCTCGGCGATGCCGGCCCCAAGCATCATGACACGCAGCCAGAGGCTTATGGCACGGAGCCAGAGGCTTATGGCACGCAGCCAGAGGCTTATGACAGCGATAAAGGACTTCGAGGCACCAAGGTGAGGCTGCGTTTGGACTATCAAATGAAGTCTGGTCTGCTTGCAAAACTTTTTTCGCCTGCCTTCGACAGCATTGCGGCGCAAATGATGGATGCCTTTCTTGCTAGAGCCGATCAGTGCTATGGGAAGTAGATCGGTTTTAGAGCACCTCCTGATCTTTTGGCTCTACAACAAGGACAAGCAGGGTTATCGATGCATCAGGCTGGGCTGGACCGATGGCATGTTGGTAGCGGACTTGAGACCCCTCTTGCATGATTTGGCGAGGCAAGCGCCATTGCCTGAGCATTTGCTAGATGACGCCTCGGCCTACTGTCGATGGGGAAAACGACTTCGATGGACAACGGTGCTCAGGAACGGCGATGAAATCGCGTTGCTTGAGCGAATCTCGGCAGATGCCAAAGAGCGTCGTCATGACAGGGTCAAGCGTCAAAGGGCGATCACCGGCCGGTAAAGCCTAGCCTATAATGCCGCTTTGTGCCGAGGGTTGCCATGAGACTGATTAAGCGGGCGCTTACCTTTGATGATGTCTTGCTTGTCCCCGCATACTCCAATATTTTGCCGCGCGATACCGAGCTCAAGACCCAATTATCGCGACGAATCCAACTTCAAATCCCCTTGATCTCTGCGGCCATGGACACAGTGACCGAGGCGCAATTGGCCATCGCCATGGCCCAGGAAGGCGGCATCGGTATTATCCATAAAAATTTGTCGCCAAGCGCTCAGGCCGCAGAAGTTCGGCGCGTGAAGCGCTATGAATCCGGGATTGTTTCTGATCCTATAACGGTCGGACCAGAAATGCCGATTCATGCCGTGCTGGAAATCAGCAGGCAACACAAAATTTCTGGGCTCCCGGTGGTTCGGGGGAAAACGGTGATCGGTATCGTCACCAACCGCGATTTGCGCTTTGAGACGCGTTTGGATGATCCGGTGAGCAGCATCATGACCCCTGCTGATAGGCTTGTGACGGTCTCAGAGGGTGCGAGCCTCGAAGAGGCACAAGCCTTGATGCACAGGCACAGGATCGAGCGTGTGCTGGTGGTGGATGCGCAGCGAGAGTTACGCGGACTGATTACGGTCAAAGATATTCTGAAGGCAACGGAGCATCCTTTGGCCGCGAAAGATCGGCAAGGAAAATTGCGCGCGGGAGCGGCAATTGGTACGGGTGCTGACAGCGAGGAACGTGCCGAGCGACTGGTTGCCGCTGGTGTCGATGTGCTGGTTGTTGATACCGCCCACGGGCACTCGCAAGGCGTGATTGACCAGATTATGCGGATCAAGACGCGTTACCCCGCCGTGGATGTCATCGGGGGCAATATCGCAACTGGTGAAGCAGCGATTGCATTGTTGAACGCCGGTGTCGATGCTGTGAAAGTAGGTATAGGACCTGGATCGATCTGCACCACGCGAATCGTTGCGGGCGTAGGCGTGCCGCAGATTTCTGCAATCGCTGATGTGGCTGCTGCGCTTGATGGCAGCGGCGTGCCGCTGATTGCCGATGGCGGGGTGCGCTTTTCTGGGGACATCGCCAAAGCCATCGCTGCCGGCGCATCTTCAGTGATGATGGGTTCGATGTTGGCGGGCACCGAAGAAGCGCCCGGCGAGGTGATTCTCTACCAGGGCCGATCTTATAAAAGTTATCGCGGTATGGGTTCGCTGGGGGCAATGCAAGAGGGTGCTGCTGACCGCTATTTCCAAGACGCCTCAGCCAACGTTGAGAAGTTGGTCCCCGAGGGTATTGAAGGTCGTGTTCCCTACAAGGGATCAATCCTGTCGATCTTGCACCAACTCTGTGGCGGTCTTAGAGCGAGCATGGGCTACTGCGGCTGTCGGGATTTGAGTCAAATGCGCAAGCAAGCGCAGTTTGTTGAAATTACATCAGCCGGCATGCGCGAGTCACATGTTCATGATGTTCAAATCACCAAGGAAGCCCCTAATTACCATCATGAATGAAACGATGACAGTAACCCAAGCGGGCAAGGGGCAAGCGGGTTTAATGGCTGCCTCCGGCGATCGGATGCCAGGGGACCAGGATCTGAGTCTTGGCCTTACCGGGGACCATCAAAAGTTGTTGATTCTAGATTTTGGTTCTCAATTCACCCAACTGATTGCGCGGCGGGTTCGCGAATGCAAGGTCTACTGTGAGATTCATGCCGCCTCGATCAGCGCTGAGGCAATCGCTGCGTTTAAGCCGATGGGGATTGTATTGTCTGGCGGGCCAAACGCTGCCTATGATCACCATACCGACATCGCTGATCCGATGGTTTTTCAGCTTGGTGTGCCGGTGCTTGGTATCTGCTACGGCATGCAAACCATGGCGCAGCAACTAGGCGGGAAAGTGCAGGCCAGTGAGACGCGTGAATTTGGCTCGGCCATGGTGCGGGCGCGCGGGCACAGCAGGCTCTTAAGCGATATTGCAGACGAGACCAATGACGCAGGTCACGGGTTACTTAAAGTTTGGATGAGTCATGGCGATAAAGTCAGCGAAATGCCTGCTGGCTTCAAGCTCATCGCATCAACGGATCATTGCCCGATCGCGGGCATGGCCGATGAGCAACGAGCTTTCTATGGCTTGCAGTTTCACCCTGAGGTGACCCATACGCCGCAGGGCATGGCGATCATCGATCGATTTTTAAAACAGATCTGTCAGTTCCGTGGGGATTGGGTCATGACAGCGCTTGTGAACGACATGATTGCTGGTATCCGACGGCAAGTGGGCCAGGACCGCGTGATCCTTGGTCTCTCGGGCGGGGTCGATTCTTCGGTGGCTGCAGCGCTGATTCATCGAGCCATCGGTGATCAACTGGAATGTGTTTTTGTGGATACCGGTCTATTACGATTGGCCGAGGCTGATCAGGTACGCGACACCTTCGGTCAGCACTTCGGGATGAATCTCACGGCGATCGATGCGAGCGAGCGGTTTATGCAGGCCTTAAAGGGCAAAACAGATCCCGAGGAGAAGCGCAAAGTCATCGGTCGGCTTTTTGTGGAGGTCTTTCAGGAGGAGTCTGCGAAGCACTCCGATGCGAAATGGCTCGCGCAGGGCACGATTTATCCGGATGTGATTGAATCGGCTGGCGTCGGCAACAGCAAAGCGAGCAAGATCAAGTCTCACCATAATGTTGGCGGGCTGCCCGATACATTGCATTTGGCACTGCTTGAGCCCTTGAGGGCCTTGTTCAAAGACGAGGTGCGAGCACTTGGGCTTGAACTCGGCTTACCCTCCGACATGGTCTATCGGCATCCCTTTCCCGGGCCAGGGTTAGGCGTGCGAATACTCGGTGAGGTCAAGCCAGCGTATGCTGATTTGTTGAGAAGGGCCGATGCGATTTTCATCGAAACACTTCGCTCCTTTCACGATCCAGGCGACGGGCGCAGCTGGTATGACAAGACCTCTCAGGCCTTTGCGGTTTTTCTTCCAGTGAGGTCTGTGGGTGTGATGGGCGACGGTCGAACCTATGAGTTCGTTGTTGCCTTGCGCGCCGTGCAGACTCAGGACTTCATGACAGCCCATTGGGCACCCCTGCCACATGATTTGCTCGCCGAGGTGTCGAATCGAATCATTAACGAGGTTCGTGGTATCAATCGGGTGGTGTATGACATTTCGGGCAAACCCCCGGCGACGATTGAGTGGGAGTAGTGATCGCGAATGAAACGGAGTCCGCTTGACCGATGAGTATTGGATGCAAGTTGCACTTGAGCAGGCCGCTATCGCTGCTGCCGAGGGTGAAGTACCGGTTGGCGCTGCCCTGATTTCAGCGCAGGGAAAGCTGCTTGGCCTCGGGCGCAACCAACCGATTCGTCTGCATGATCCAAGCGCCCATGCCGAAATCCAGGCGCTGCGCGCCGCCGCTAAGGCGGCAGCAAATTACCGCCTACCGGGTTCGCGACTCTATGTCACGCTCGAACCTTGCTTGATGTGTGCTGGTGCGATGTTTCATGCGCGTATTGCGTCGATCATATACGGTGCATCAGACCCCAAAACCGGGGTAGCGGGGGGCTGTCGCGATGTATTCGCCTGGCGCGATTTGAATCACCAGACCGAAGTCAAGGGCGGGGTACTTGCTGATGATTGCGGCAAACTTTTGAAGGATTTCTTCGCTGCCCGTCGCAGATAGCAAATCGCCCGTTTTCACGGGCTATTGAATCACTGTATTTTCGCTTTAGCTCTTAAATCAGTCTGAAGCTTCTGAACTTTGCGTCGTTCAAGTTCCTGGGTAATCTGGGATTTAACCTGATCAAGTGGTGGCGGTGATGCATCGCGCACGTCATCCACTTGGATCACATGCCATCCAAATTGGGTCTGAACCGGTGCTTCGGTATATTTGCCCTTGGCGAGCTTCACCATGGCATCTGAAAACGGTTTCACAAAAGTACCCGCAGGATTCCAGTCAAGGTCACCCCCGTTGGCACCTGATCCGGGATCTTTCGATTCTTTCTTGGCAATTTCCGAGAAGTTTCCGCCCTTCTTCAATTGCTCGATAATCAGCTTGGCCTGCTCTTCTTTTTCAACCAGGATGTGCCTGGCCTTGAATTCCCGGTCGCCTTGCTGTGATTTGAGCTTGTCGTACTCGGTTTTGACGTCTGCATCGCTGACCGGGTGTTTCTTTAAATGATCACGCAGATAGGCCGTGATGAGAATTTCGGCCCGCTGATTTTCCAGCATCCGTTTGACCTCAGCCTGCTGGCTGACACCAGTCTTCTCGGCCTCCTGCAGGAAGATTTCCTGCATGATGAGCGAATCGCGGATGGCTGTACGAAGCTCCGGCGTGTCCGGTCGACCCTGGGCAACGAGTTGGGTCACGATGTCGTCGAGCTTTGACTTTGGAATCGGCTTATTGTTCACGATGGCCGCATTTTGCGCTGCGGCCAGACCCGAGATGCAAAAGCTACCTGCAAGTAGAAGTCTTCGAAGTGCTCGCAGTGAGCCTTGCCGCGAATCAAGCTTTTGCGGCGTTGAGAGACCGCGCATGTCGTGCGCGCCGTATTCAAAGTGTGACATCAGGGATCATTCCTCAGGGCTAAGCGCTTGAACAGAAAGAGCATGTATGCGTTGCGGCATCCAATCAGAGACCGCATCATACACAAGGCGGTGCCTTGCGACTCGGCTCATACCGGCAAAACAGGGGTGCACGATCCTAAGCCGAAAGTGCGATCCGCCGCCCTTTGCGCCGTCATGCCCTGCATGAAGATGGCTTTCATCGACAAGATCAATGATGGCATCGGGAAATCTTTGGGCCAAACGCGCCTCAAGTTCATCACCCATGCTGAGCATTCTTGCGGCATGCATGTCGCTTAAGGACCATGGCGAAGCTCCTTGTCGCCTTCTTCAATCATTTCGGCATGCCGACTGATCCAAAGGCCTTGAGCGATGGCAAAGAGAAAAAATAAGCCAAGAAATCCAAACAGCTTGAACTGCACCCAGATTGCTTCGCTGAAATTTGAGGCAACCCACCAATTGACTGCAGCCATCATCACAAAAAAGGCCGACCATGCCCAAAGTAATTGATTCCAACGTTGCTTGTCCATGCGCACTTGCTCACCCATCAGGCTTTGAATCAGGTTTTTTCGAAATCCCAAATGTGCGATCAACAGGACAAGCGCAAATCCCAAATTGAGAACCGTAGGTTTCAATTTGATAAACCAGGGATCATGAAGCCATAAAGTGAGGCCTCCGAAAACCACGATAATCCCCAGCGAAAACCATTGCATGCCGCTAACGGGCAACCTGCTTAATTTAAGCCATGCGATCTGGACAATCGATGCAACAATCGCGACCCCGGTGGCTGTTTCGATTCCCCAGAGCTGATAAGCTCCAAAAAATAAAACAATCGGCAAAAATTCAAACAAAAATTTCACGAAATCTTTCCGTCAAAGTCAGAACGCGCCGGTGTCTTAGCGTCAAAGCGGAGTGCGGCTGAGTTAATACAATAGCGCAAACCCGTGGGTGCGGGTCCATCGTCAAAAACATGGCCAAGGTGGGCATCGCAGTGCGAACACTTAACCTCGATCCGCTCCATGCCATAACTCAGGTCTTTGATGTAGCTGATGCAAGCTTTTTTGATCGGCTGAAAATAACTCGGCCAGCCACTGCCGGAGTCGAACTTATCCTCCGATGAAAACAAAGGTGTTGAGCAGCAAATACATGCGTACTCACCTTTTGCCTTGTGATTCCAGTACGTACCGCTAAACGGCGGTTCGGTGGCACTGCATCTCGTCACTTGATACTGCATCGTGCTGAGCTTTTTCTTGAGCTCCGCATCGCTTGGTGTTGCTTTCTGATGAAGCTGATTCTCCATGGATGCTCTCCAAAACAATGAAATCTAAAACGCGCTGGGCGCCTGTATTGATTATGAGGAGCAGCTCACGCTTAACTGTCTTGCCCACTGCGGCGGTTCAGCGGCATAGCTGTCGTACTCGGGTTGTTCGTCGTAAGGCTTGGCTAAAACCTTGAGCAGTCGCGCGATTTCATCGGCGTCTGCGCGTCCATGATCGCCCCTGGCGCGTCGAATCGCAAGCTCAGCAAGATGATTACGGAGTATATATTTTGGATTCACGGCAAGCATCATCGCTTGTCGCTGTGCTGCATCCCAGCCAAGTTTGCGGATTTGCTCCTGAGCCAACTCACGGTATGCATCCCACCAAAGGTCGAAGGCTGGGGGGTCGAGCATCATGTCGCGCAGTTCAGCAGGGTTGTGGACCGGGCTGATCGGCTGCACGCTCAGCTTGCGAAAAAACAAGGTGAAGTCCGGCCTACAGTGCTGCAGCATCTGCATGCTTTGCGCCAAGAATTCCCTAATCGGTGCCTGTTGGCAATCATGATCACCGGTGGGCAGCAAGCCGAACTTCGCGGCAAAGCGCTCCAGCCAGCGTGCCTCGAAGGCCTCGCGGTAGGCCTGCAAGCTTTCTGGCAGGCACAGGGCCGCCTCTTCGCCAAGAACAGATCGAAACGCGAGCGCTAGCGCTCTGCAGTTCCATGCGCCAACGGCTGCTTGGTTATCATATCGATAGCGACCTTGATGGTCCGAATGGTTGCAAACATGGGCTTCGTCGTATTGATCGAGAAATCCGAAAGGGCCATAGTCGATGGTTAAACCGAGCAGGCTCATATTGTCGGTGTTCATGACACCGTGACAAAAACCAACGGCTTGCCAGCGGGCAATGAGATCGCCGGTCCGCCTGGCAATTGACTTGAGCAGTTTCAGCTTGATCTGATCGTCATGCGGCAGGTTGTTGTATTCGCCGCTGCTTTCAAGGACTTGAGGATAGTGTCTGCAAGCGAGCATCAGCAGCAGGTGATTGAGCGCCTCATGATGTTGAAAATGGGCGAAAAATTCAACATGACCAAAGCGCAAAAACGATGGTGCAAGCCTCGTCACGATGGCTGCTGTTTCTGTGGTCTCGCGGAATACCGGGTCGTCGGAGCCATACAAACACAAGGCCCGGGTACTTGGGATACCCAGGCCGATCATCGCTTCCGATCCTAAAAACTCACGAACCGAACTACGCAAGACGGCTCGCCCATCTCCCATGCGAGAGTAGGGTGTTTGTCCTGAACCTTTGAGCTGAACCTCAACGCGGTCGCCCAACTCGATCGCGTCTGCGTCATCAAAGCCCCAATCCCTGGCCTTGGCCTGGCTGGGCAAATCACCTAAGAGCAAGGCCCGACCGTCACCAAGTTGTCCCGCCCAGACGCCAAATTGGTGGCCTGCATAGACGGTTGCAATCGGGGCCGGACCTTCACTGCCTTGGTTGACCTGACCTTGTGCGAAACAGGCTTCGAAGCGCTGGCCATCACGATCAAAATCCTCGGCCCTGATGCCGAGGCAGGCGGCTGCCGCTTCGCTTAGGCAAAGCCGTTGCGGCTCATAGAGTGCTTCCGCCCTGACCTTACGGTAGGCCACGGGAAAAGCTCCGAAGTCATTGACGAATCGCTGTCCCCAGCTCAAATGCACGGGGGCTGGTTCGAATTTGAGCTTGTCTGATTCGTTTTTCAATGCAATCGCCGCCTCAAAAACAGTTCGCTTATCCGAGGATTCGGCTAAGTACATAAAGCTTCGCTATTCTAGAAGGCTAGCATCAAGACTAATGGGAGACCCTGCCGTGCAAAGTCCTTTACGTGGCCAGATGATGGACATGCCCTTGCTGATTTCGTCATTCATGCAGCATGCGGCGCGACATTTTCCGACGACCGAGATCGTATCGCGTCGCCTCGAGGGCGATATTCATCGTTACACCTACCGTGACGCCGAAGCGCGTATGCGCCAACTCGCCAGCGCGCTTGAGGCGCGCGGCATTGAGATGGGCGAGCGCGTCGGCACTTTGGCCTGGAATGGTTACCGCCATATGGAGGTTTACTACGCCGTGGGTGGCAAGGGCTCCGTGGTGCATACCATCAACCCGCGCTTGCATCCTGAGCAAATTGCCTGGATCGTGAATCATGCCGAAGACAAGATGCTTTGCTTTGATCTTAGTTTTTTGCCGATTATCGAGGCCATCGCACCGCATTGCCCGACGGTGAAGACCTGGGTTGCGATGTGCGACGCAGATCGGATGCCCGAAAACACAGGCTTAGCGCTGCTTTGCTACGAGCAATTACTCGCCGAGGGGCGCAAGGA
>Ga0214921_10004299_pt1 | contig 21049 bp, 16 predicted proteins | sample LL1505_MetaG_FD_177992 | JGI IMG/M metagenome (GOLD analysis project Ga0214921, IMG submission 177992) | Freshwater microbial communities from Lake Lanier, Atlanta, Georgia, United States - LL-1505 | ecosystem: Environmental > Aquatic > Freshwater > Lake | place: USA: Georgia | collected...
TTTTCCAAACGGCTTCCATGCCTAGTTCCGGATAGTCAATGACTTCCACTTTCTTGATGTTTTCCTGTGCTAGAATAGCTGCGGGACCGCCAATCGATCCTAAATAAAATCCGCCATACTTCTTACATGAGTCAGTTACCATTTGTGTACGATTTCCTTTCGCAATCATGACCAATGAGCCACCATTTTTCTGGAAAAGTTCAACATAGCCATCCATTCGACCAGCGGTTGTTGGTCCAAACGATCCCGATGGCATACCCACGGGTGTCTTGGCGGGACCTGCGTAATAAACCGGATGGTTCTTAAAATATTCAGGCAGCCCTTCGCCACGTTCTAAACGTTCACGTAATTTCGCATGAGCAATATCACGGGCCACCACTAATGTGCCAGTTAACGCTAACCGTGTCGTCACAGGATGTTTTGAAAGTTCGGCTAAGATTTCTTTTATCGGGCGATTTAAATTAATCGCCACGACCTTAGAAGAGTCTTGATGCTTTCTTAATTCGTCCGGAATAAATTTCCCTGGATTTTCTTCCAGTTGCTCAATCCAAATTCCGTCCTTATCAATACGCGCCTTCGCATTGCGATCAGCTGAGCACGATACAGCCATACCAATCGGACAAGAGGCACCGTGACGTGGTAAGCGAATCACTCTCACATCTAAGGTGAACCACTTTCCGCCAAACTGCGCACCTATACCTAATTGATGAGCGGCCTTAAGTAATTCAGCTTCCAGAGCGGTGTCTCGAAATGCCTGACCATGCTCATTTCCCTGCGTCGGCAATTCATCATAGTAGTGAGTAGAAGCCAGTTTAACAGTCTTCATGGTGGCCTCAGCCGACGTTCCACCAACTACAATCGCCAAGTGATAAGGCGGACAGGCAGCCGTGCCTAGGCCCTTCATCTTCTCGATTAAAAACAATGGCAACGATTTCGGATTTAAAACCGCTTTTGTTTCCTGGAATAATAAACACTTATTCGCAGAGCCCCCGCCCTTTGCGACGAACAATAAATCATACTTCATACCCGCAGTGGCAGCGATATCGATTTGGGCTGGCAAATTAGTGCCAGTATTTTTTTCGGTATATAAATCTGTTGGAGCGAGTTGCGAATATCTTAAATTATTTTGGGCGTAGGCTTGGTAAACTCCTAAGGATAGTGCTTCAGCATCATCGGCCCCCGTCCAAACCTGCTGACCTTTCTTCGCGGTAATGGCAGCCGTTCCAGTGTCTTGGCAAAATGGCAAAACGCCTTTTGCTGCTACCTCCGCATTGCGCAACATCGCCAATGCCACCGCACAATCGTTATCACTCGCTTCCGGATCTTTCAAAATATGCGCCACCTGTTCGAGGTGCTTCGTCCGCAGATAAAAATTAATGTCATGAAAGGCCTGATTCGCCAAAAGCGTGAGACCGGCAGGATCAACTTTTAAAATCGGCTTACCTTCAAATTCAGTGACGCTGACAAAATCTTTCGTTACCAACCGATACTGAGTCTTATCGGGACCAACCGGAAACGGTTCTTGATAATGAAACGAGGAAGCCATCGTTTATTAAATTAACAAAAACCCTAAAACTCGCAAATATAAACCTTATGAGTATTTAGGTAATTTGGCTAATCGACCCACAAGAACGGGTCCAATACTTGAATCTAGAGACGTACCTTCAGCACAATCAATCGACACAAGGGCTAGGCCAGTCTGACCCACAAACGATTTAATCGTCCCAACCGTTTTCCCATTACCGGGAGATTTTAATTCGATATCACCGCGCAGTGATTCGGTCGCAGAAATCTGCCGAAGACTTCGACGCAAACTACCCATCGACTGTATTCGCGCCATCACTTCCTGTCCCAGATAACATCCTTTATTATAAGATACCCAATCATCTAAACCGCACTCCTGAGGAAATTCATTAGCTCCACAATCTTCAGGTACCGAAGGGATACCCGACTCAATTCGGTTTTTTTCTACCAAACTCATATCCAATTCGTTGGCCTGAATGGACATGTCTTTAGGAAATAAAATTTTCCAAGATTCAAAACTTGTGCGAGCTGAGGGCCAAAAGCGGATGCCGGACTCAAAGTTTGGGGTAGCATCATCCCAAACGATTCCCGTCTTCCACTGTGAAGTCTCGTCTAAAAGTGTAACGTCATCAGCAATTAAGTTGGATGACATAACAGCAATGACATCTGCCGGCGATAAATGGGGACAAAGAATCAAGAAAGATTGATCGGGCTCTTTTATAATCAAAGTATGAGCTATAACCCTTCCTTTACGATTTAGCCAAAGCGCATGAACTTTATTGGACTTCGTTAAATCCGCTGAACACTGACCCTGCAAATAGCTCGCAGCATCACTTCCAGTCACTCGAATAACTGCAGCTGTGGTTGAAACAATCTGGCGAGCCATACGTTAAGGCTTAACCTGGATATGTGCTGGGGGCAAATCGGATTGATAACGCTCGTAGGCCTCAATCAGTGCTGACTCAAAGTGCTTAGTGTAAAGTTTGGTATCAAATAATGGAGTCGTTAATCGGTTCTTCGCCAATTTTACTTTCAACGCGGCTAATTTTTCTGGATGTGTAGCCAAATCTACTGCCCGGTCCTCAAACTCTTGTTCGGTATAAGTAATCAACTCGGGCATTTCAATCGCATGGAGCAAGCTGGCGGCGACCCGACCCGCAAAGGATTTACCCTGTAAAGTGAGCACTGGGACATTAGCCCAAAGTGCATCACTCGCAGTGGTGTGAGCGTTATACGGCAGAGAGTCGAGGAATAGATCGGCGAGAATATTTCGCTCAATATGATCTGCCATCTTGATATAGGGTGAAAAAATGAGCCGGCTCGCATCAATCCCTAAAGCCTGCGCTTCGCGTTTTAAATTTACGGGGGCCTCGGAGAAATTATAATAAAACCACATTACACTATTAGGCACTCGATTTAAAATCTTCATCCAGCGCTTAAATGTTTCGGGGGTAATTTTATAAATGTTGTTAAAACAACAGAACACAAAAGCGCCTTCAGGAAGACCACACTCCTGACGCGTAATAGTTCTTTTTAGCTCCGGACGTTTAGAGTCGTTAATCTGATAACTATGGGGCAAAGAAATGATTTTTTCGCTATAATGCTGATAAGAAGTTTTAGGAATAACGATATTATCAGCGATAAGATAGTCCATATAATCTACCCCCATCGTACCGGGACAGCCTAAGAAATTAATTTGGATAGGGGCTGATCGATTAGAGAAAATACCCGTACGGTGGGCACCAAAAAAGCCGTTGAGATTAAAAAGAATATCAATTTCTCGAACTTTGAGTTGTTGCATTAACTCAAAATCTCCGATGTTTCTTATATCAATAAACTCATCAAAAGCTGCCGTGAGTCGACGACGTAAATCGCCCTCATCACCCTCGCCGTTGTCTAGTCCAATCACTTCAAACTTTTCTTTATCATGACACTCGATCAGTCCAGTCATCAGAGAACCATTAGCGTGCTCTCGAAATTCGCCGCTGACATAGGCAATTTTGATTTTCTCATGTCGCGGATATTTTTTCGTAGAAAAATCCTTAGGGAGGGTTGGAAATTTTCTATTGAGATACAGGAAGCCGGCTAACTGTAAATCGCGCTCGGAATCCGAATAGCCCATGTATCCAAAAGGATCGGCAACGTCTTCACCTAACGGTAGGCGGCGAACAATCTCGTCATTCAACTCCTTTACGCCCGACCAATCAGCGATGAGCATTTTTTGGTGCAAGGCTCGTCCTAATACAGCATTTTTTCCGGGTGATAATTCGGCTGATTTTAAAAAAGCTTTAGCTGCTTCAATCGGCTGATTCATTTCAATGCAAACGGTGCCGTAATTCAGGAAAAACTTGTCATCAGCCTCTCCCGTCTCAAATGCCTTTTTGAAATAATGCATCGCCAGTTGATACTCTTTCTTAATCGAATACATCACTGCTAAATAACTGAGTAACTCAAAGGATAGAGGAGCAAATTTTAGGGCCTCAGACATTTCTGAAATAGCTCGATCAACTTGCTTCATAGCCTCATAGACGACTGCTGTATTAATATAACATTTAATGTATTGTGGATTAATTTTCTTCGCCTCCTCATAACATTTTAAGGCTTCAGGAAAACGCTGTAATTTTCTGTAAGAGTTACCCATATTAAAGTGGGCATCCACAAAGTCTGGTTTTAACTCAATCGCTTTTTGGTAATACGGGAGCGATTCCTCTATTTTCCAAGTATCTTGTAAAGAATTCCCGTAATTTGAATTGTAGGCAGCATTGTTCGGGTCGATTCGTACAGCTTCCTTGAAACAGTGTTGAGCCCTCTCGTAATCTTCTCGTCCAGCGTAAATTAAACCTAGTAATTGATGTGCTTCAGCAGTATCGGGATGACTTTGTATAACTGTTTTGAAAACGCTTTCTGCATCAGCGGTTTTCCCTGTCTGCATTAAATTTAAGCCTTGCAATAAAATCTGCTCAATTTCTTTGTTCATTTTGATATTTTAGATTTTCAGGGATGAGCCCACTCTGACTTCTTTCATACATCTGGCAAAACAGATTTTCTAATTTGCGGGTGTAATTCTTTGAATTAAAAAGTGGATTACTATCTCTATAATCTGAAAGCCTTTTCTTAAAGGCGGCAATTTTTTGTGGGTTATTCGCTAAATCAATAGCTAGGGCCTGGTATTCTTCCGGGGTGCGAACAATAAGTTCAGGCATCTGACAGGTAGATAATAAACTGGCTGCAACTCGACTAGCAAATGACTCACCCGCCCGAGTCAATACTGGCAAGCCTGCCCAAAGGGCGGCGCTGGCAGTCGTATGTGCATTATACGGATAGGTGTCTAAAAGGAGATCAGCACACTGCAATCGAGCCAAGTGTTCGCGTACATCATCCATGCGTGGAGCAAAAATAATACGATTTGCATCCACGCCGCGTGCTTTGGCCTCTTTTCTTAAATTATCAGAGGTGGGGCCGTTTCTGTAACTTAACCACAAAGTAGATTTAGGGACAGCCTTGAGGATATTCATCCAGACATCCCAGACCTGGGATGTGATTTTATAACTGTTATTAAAACCGCAGAAGATAAATCCTTCTTCGGGTAAACCTAATTCAGTTCGCGTAAATTTTTTGCCCGAAACTTTCAACTGATCATCATGAGGCATGAAACAATCGAGGTTGGCGATTTTTTCAGTGTAATATTTCCGGCTCTCAGGAGGAATTACGACTTCATCAGCGATAATATAATCCATGAGCAATGTTCCCATGGTTCCGGGATAACCGAGATAGTTAACCTGTATCGGGGCAGCTTGATTCAAAAAGACGGCTGGGCGCGAGCCCGACGTACAGCCATTCATATCAATCGCGATATCAATTTTAAGTTTCCGTGCCAATTCTGTCACTTCAACATGGGTGAGGTCCGCAATATCGTAAAACTCATCGAAAGTCTTGGAAAGAGATTCCACTGTAGCATCTTTTTTTCGACCGAAATAAAAACCAGTAATTTTAAATTTACTTTTATCATGATGACGGAACAGGCCAGCCGATGCGTAGGTAACAGGATGTTCGTTAAAGTCTGACGAAAAATAGCCAAGATGAATTTTTTCTTTTCGGGGTATTTTGGGGAGTAGGGGTAAACCGCCTTCATCTTTTTTAAGCTGCGCGTTAATCCAGCTTTGCGTTACGACTAATTGCTGACGCAAGGAGTCAAAATGGGAGATAAACGCAAACGGCGTCGTGACCCTATTACCCTTCTCTGCCATTTCTAATAATTGTTTCCCTAAATTTTCTAAATCATCCCAGTCCGCAAATGCCTTTTTATCGAAGAAAATGGCGCTTAATAAATAATCCAAATCAGGTTTTAGTTGTGCCGCTTTCTTTAAATCTTCTAATGCCGTTAAGGTGTGATTATTATCTGCGAAATAGGTTACGGCACGATGATAATAAGCTTCAGCGTGGTCGGGCTGCATATTAATAACCTGCGTAAAGTCGGCCAGAGCAGCCTGATAATTTCCCATTTTTTTGTAAGCCTGACCCCGATTTAAATAGGCATCCACAATACTTGGATTAAATTCTAGTGACTTGGTATAATCGTTAAGTGCGTCGGCATTTTTGTCAAAATGAAGATAAATATTACCCCGATTATAATAAGCATCAGCATGGCGCGGATTAAGCGCGATTGCCCGATTATAAAAATTCATCGCCTCAACGTAATTTCTTTTGTCGTAAAAAACATTACCGATATTCGATATCGCATCTTCAAACAGCGGGTCTAATTTTAAAGCGCACTGATAACATTTGAGCGCCTTATCCAAATCTTTTTGATCTTTATAAGCATTTCCTAGATTTGAAAATGCGGCAGGCATTTGCGGATTAATGACTAAGGCTTTTGAAATTAACCCTATGGCTTTTGTTAATTCTTGGTTTTGTAAGGCAATCACACCCAAGAGGTGGAGAACTTCAGGATTTTCTGGCTGCATACCCAGCAACTGTTCATAAATATTTTTAGCGGCCACTAAATCACCCTGACGGTGAAATTCTAAAGCCTGATTAAATAAATCACGCCCCGAGGAATTATCAGAAGTTTTACCTTGTTGAGTCATTAGGTTAAAATACGGGTTACATCAATCACCGCGGGCGCTTGACCATCAACAAAACGTTGATGCATTTGCTTAAGCGCACTTTCATACTCCCGCATATACTGTCTCATATCAAATAACCTTTTAGTACCAATATTTTGTTTTAATTTAGTTTTTAACTCACTTAAACGTGCGGGATTATTAGCCAAACTGATTGCTAGATTCTCATAATCTTCAATCGACCGTGTGATTAGCTCAGGCAAATCAATCGCTGTCAGTAAACTAGCCGCCACACGGCTAGCGAAAGAGTTACCTATTCGGGTTACAACCGGCAATCCCGACCAGAGGGCATCGCTAGCGGTAGTATGTGCATTATAGGGATAGGTATCTAAGAACAAATCAGCTAATTCATGCCGAGCTAAATGATCAGACATATACATTACAGGCACAGAAAATACTAGTCGTGAGGGATCAATCTGCCTCTCAGCGGTGTAGTTTTTGAGATTTTTAATTGTTTCTTCGCTTAGGCCATTAAACCATAGCACCGACATTGGAACCGCCTTCAGAATATTTAGCCACGAGTCAAAAACTTCAGGGTTGAACTTAAAACTTTTATTAAAACAGCAGAATACAAATCCTTCGGGCGGCAAGCCATACATCATTCTATTAATCGGCGCTGGTGATAGATGAAGTTTTAACTGACGAGGCATAAACGAATTCATGTAAACTAATTTTTCACTGTAAAACGCTTGGTGCTCAGGTGGAATGACCACAGGGTCTGCAATGATATAATCATAATAATCAGAGCCCATCGTACCAGTATACCCTAAGTAATTAACTTGAACGGGGGCGGCGCGCAGCGCGAAAATTCCCGTTCTTAAATCGCGGGTATTTCCAGTCAAATCAACGGCAATAGTAATATCTAAACTCCTAGCCATTTCAGCAACTTGAAGGTCTGAAAGCTCGTTAATTTCGTAAAGATAATCAAAGTAAGGTTTAAGAATTTTTTTCTCTTCAAGGGTATGCCCCGGATGCATCGAAAAGGCGTGTACCTCAAAGAGGCTTCGATCATGAGTGAGGAAAATTTCCGCCGCTAAATGCATAACCGCATGGCCCCTAAAGTCTGGAGAAAAATAACCTATTTTGATTTTCTTGCGAGGTGTCTTTTTAAAATTAAGTCCGAGAGCTAAATTGGTAGGAAAATTTTTGTGGGTTAAATTTTTGGCAAATTCGTACTGAAGTTTCGCCGAGTCAGAAATCCTTAATAGATCCCAACTGGTAACCGAAGCGTCAAAACCATGGGTATCTAAAATAGAATTAGTCAGCTCTTGATAGTTTTTCCAATCACACAGTATAGAAATTAAATAATGAACGAGTGCCACGCGCTTCAGAGAATAATCAAGCTTTAGGACAAAACTATAAGCACGTGAAAAGTCGCCCAAACGCATATACACCACGACGATATTATTTAAATAAGTCTGGTCGGTGGGATCCTGTGTAGCGGCCTTAAGGTAAAATGTTAAAGCCTCACTGTCTCTTCCCAAGAAAGAATAAAGACGACCCAATTCATTATACGCGTCTGGGAAAATATCTCTTAATTGAACCGCTCTGGTAATCCAATCCAACGCCAGTTTAAAATTTCTTACACCAAAATAGGCACAGCCGATATTTAGACAAAAAATGGGGTTATTACTGTAAACAGATTCCACCTTTTGATAGCAGCCAACAGCATCTTCATATTGCCCAATAGATGATAAGCTATTCGCCATGTTGAAATAACTTTGTGCAAAATCAGGATTTATACTAATTGCCCTAGCATAACATTTAATCGAATCGTTTAATTGATTCAGTTTACTTAGCGTATTTCCTAAATTAAAATGAGCATCAGCTAATCTTGGATTGATTTCTATAGCCAGCTCGAAGCATTTTTTGGCCCCCACCAGGTCACCCAATTGAGTGTAACAATTACCCAGATTAGTCTGAGCACTATCGTTTTGAGGATTAATAATAAGAATTTTTTCGAAATATTCTTTAGCTGTTTTAATGTCACCCATCTGGGCAAAAATTAAAGCTAGTCCATGTAAACTTTGTTCATGAGTGGGGTGTGTCGCTAATATGTCTTCGTAACATTTTTTTGCCGAGGAGAGGTCGCCTTGCTGTTCAAAGTGCAAGGCTTTTTGAAATTCGCTGGATGTATCTACGTCCATTACGGTTTTATTGAAATATTTTTTAGTTCCTGATTATTAAACCCCAGATGACACATTGCCTTAAAACTCTCTTCAAGTTTTTGTGTAAAATAAACTGCATTAAAGATTTGGGATGAAGCCTTTTGCGTGAGAATTTTCTGTCTTAATTGCGCAGCTTGCTCAGGATGATTACCGATTCTTATAGCCTGAGCTTCATACTCAGCCAAACTAGTCGTAATGAGCTCAGGTAATTTTAGTTGAGTCAAAAAACTTCCTGCCACGCGACTAGCAAAACCCTCTCCCACCCTTGTTAATACCGGAACCCCTGCCCATAAGGCGTCATTACTTAAGGTGTGTGCACCATAGGGAAAAGTGTCTAAAAATAAATCAGCTAATCCCAGTCGTGCGAGATAATCAGCAGGTAAATCGAGTCTCTTGGCAAAAACGATACGCTGCGGATCGACGCCGTGTTTTTCTGCATGGCCTCCGATTTTATCCATCACGGCGGAATCTTTACTCTGCCCCAGCCATAAACAAGAGCCCGGTACTTGCTTTAATATATTCATCCACGCTGTGAAAATTTCGGGCAAAATCTTGCCATAGCCCGAGGTGCAGCAGAAGACAAAACCTTCATCAGGCAAACCACATTCTTTACGGGTAAATTTTCTGGTAGAGGGCTTAACCTGAGTATCGCGAGGCATAAAACAGGGTAAGCGAACAATTTTTTCGGTATAATAATTTTCAGCCGACTCAGGAATAGTGAATTCATCAGCAATGATATAATCCATGTAGGGTGAGCCACTGGTGCCAGCATAGCCCAAATAATTAACCTGTACTGGTGCAACCCTTTCCTTGAAAACCATCAATTGCTCGGCGGTAAAGATTCCCAGATCAATGGCGATATCGAGATTCAACGACCGCGCCAGTTCGACTATCTCCTCGTTGGTTTTATCCCTAACATCATAAAAATGCTCAACTCCGCGACTAATTCTTTCCGTCAACGCATCTGGCTTATCCTTCGAAAAGGAAAAGGCGTGAATCTCAAACTGAGTTTTATCATGCAGCTCCAAAACCTCGGCCAATAAATAGGATACCGGGTGTTGTTTAAAATCCTCGGAGAAATAGCCTACCCGTATCTTCGAATGTCTATTCGTGATAGTATTGAATCTATTTTTGCCAATAGCATAACGTTTTTTAATCAGCAATATTGCCGCAGTTTTAAGATATTCAAGTGAATCAAAAACCAGCATGAGCTGCATGGGGTGGGCGACACGCTGAAATTTTTGGGTTTTTTCTGCGACGATTTGTCTGAATTGTTCAAACTTATCCCACTCGCCGAGACTCAAGTATCCACCCATTAATCCACCTAAGACATAATCCATATCGGGCTTTAATTTCAAGACGACTTCCGAGTCTTCCAGTGAAGACCTTATGTCCTTATTTTTTAATTTAGCCTGTGACCTATTATAAAATGCATCTGCGCTGAGTGGATTTATTTTTATTGCGTAATCTAATATCGCTATGGCTTGAGTAAAATCGTGGGCAGCCATCAACGCGCCCGCATAATTAAAATACGCCTGATAGTAATCATGTTTTATTTCTATCGCTTTTTGGTAATAGCTTATCGCCTGTTCATATTTTTTTAAATTCGTCATGGCATCTGCCAGGTTAGAATAAGCTGCAGCCAAACGAGGGTTGATTTGGATGGCTTTGCTACACTCTTTAATACATTCCTCATCCAGCCCCAACTCACTGAGTGATTTTCCTAAATTTGAATAGGCCACCGCGTCACCTGGATTCAGGGCAATCGACTTACGGTAGCATTCGACGGCCTCGGCAAACATCTTTCTCTTATCATGAACGAACCCTAAATTCACCCAACTTTGACTGTGATTGGGATTTAATTTCAATGACTCCTGATAGGACTCTACTGCTTTACTATACTCAGATAATTCTGCGTAAATATTACCGAGATAAAAATAAATTTCTGAGTTTTTTAATCCTAAATTTATCGCGGCTTGATAATTATCAATCGCCATAGTGTAGTCTTTTAACTGATGGTAGGCCACGGCTCGATTTAGAAACGAAGATGGTTTTTTGGGCTCAATCGAAATAGCTGAGTCTAAATCCTCGATCGCCAACTTAGGCTTACCCAACTGCCGAGCAATTTCTCCACGATTACTATAATAGAACGAATTCTTAGGATTGATAGCAATGGCCTGAGAAATTAAATCGTAAGCCTGTGGTAATTGATTTTGCTGACTCGAGACCAATCCCTGCAAATGAAGAGCTTCATCACTTTTAGGATTATTGGAAATAACCTCGGCTAAAATCTGCTGCGCTAAAGCTAACTGACCCGACTGTAATAAACCAATAGCCTCCTGAATTTTTTGAGCCTCATTAAATGAATTATTTAAATTCATAATTGGGTACTAATCTCAAAGAGACAAACAGGATGCAATTACCTGCAGGGTTAGGTTAGCGTAAAGTGCAGCGACCACATCGTCCATCACGATGCCGATGCCGCCGGGAGCTTTTTCAATCCAGCGAATTCCCAGTGGCTTAACGATGTCGAAAAAACGAAATAATCCAAAACCTAACAGAGCCATAAAAAAACCTAACTTAGTTCCTAAATGCAAATGAGGGTTTAATAAAAATACCAATGGCATCGCCGCCATCTCATCTAAAATGACTTCCGAGGGATCTTTTTTCTTAAGTAGTTCTGCCGCCACACCACAAATAAAAATCGCAGCTAGAACGACCAGTCCATTGAAGCAAACTTCGTGAATCCAGCCACGCGGGGTTGCTAAATTTTGCACCACTAGCGCCCACCAAGCTAAACCCACCGCCGAGCCCCAAGTTCCTGGTGCCTTTAATTTTCCCAACGGACCGAGTGTGGCAAGTGAGACGATCATTCAGACAGTCCGGGCAAGTGCCGGCGGTATCGAATTAAATAACTCGCTCCAGAAATTACCGTGAGTGCAACCGAGAGCCAAAATAGACTCATGATAATAACTTCCCATCGTTGATGCCACAGTGCCGACAGCTTCCAGTGTGTTTCATAAGCACGCAGTCCAATCAAGTGCCCAATCGCAAGAATTTGGAGAAAGGTTTTAATTTTTCCTAACCGCTCAGCTTCCAAAACTTGCCCACGTGCCGCCGCCACTAGGCGCAGACCCGTAATCAAAAACTCGCGCATCAAAATCAAAATGACGCCAAAAGCAGCGATGAGTGTAGCCGAGTGACTGGGTAATTTTTCAGCACCTTGATCGTCCCAATGTTTAACCGGCAGGCAATCCGTCGCCGCCATGGCTACCAATAAGCCAATGATGAAAATCTTGTCTACCAGGGCATCCATTAATCGCCCAAAGTCGGAAACCGCCCCCAATTTACGGGCAATCCAGCCATCAAAGATGTCCGTTAAAGCAGCGACAATGAAAAGAGCTAGTGCAGCGCTGGCCCAGACTCCGGCCCAATGTGTCCATAAAGCTATTAAAAACACAGCTGGTAGCCGTGCCGCGGTCAAAATATTGGGGATTTGGCGAAGAAACTGCATGCAGGCTTGCGGTGATAATGTTCTCAGATGAAACTAACCCGCAACAGGAAAACAATGGCCAGCAAACTTCGAATCGCCGTATACCCCGGCACCTTTGACCCCATCACGCTTGGACACCTCGATGTTCTAAAACGTGGATCCAGACTTTTCGATCGCGTCATCCTGGCCGTTGCCCCGAGCGATTCCAAAAACCCATGGTTTTCTCTAGAAGAACGATTGGAAATGGCACGCGAAGCGACGAAATCGATGGGTAAAATAAAGGTGGCCGTGCTGGACGGTCTGACCGTCGAATTCGCCCAAAAACACAGGGCCGTTGCGATCATTCGCGGACTCCGTAAATTCAGCGATTTTGAATTCGAGTTCGACTTGGCCCACGCCAATCGGCTCATGGCGCCCAAAATCGAGACGGTCATCTTAATGCCCAGCCAAGATCAGTTCATCACGTCTTCGTCCTTCGTTAAAGACATTGCACGGCATAAATTATCGCAAGCCGCCGCCTTTGTCCCTCCGTGCGTGCTCCCTAGACTCAAAAAACGCATAAAATAAGCGGAAAAGAGCCTTCCTACGCTGTTGACCGTGGGGAATTGTTTCGTTTGCTCTACCCTTCCGTCGGTCTAACACCAGCCCGAAGACATTCCACCACTCTATACAACATCCATCCATGGACATTAAAATTAAAAATACCAACCCAACGCGCCGGAATGTCACCGTGACTATCCCTGCCGCCGACGTCGCCTCTGCCGAAAAAGAAGTGATCAAAGGTTTCGTCCGCGAGGCCGCCCTTCCTGGCTTCCGCCCAGGCAAAGCACCCGAAGCCATCGTCCGTCAAAAATACGGCAAAAATATCGACGAAGAAGTAAATCAACAACTGGTCTCCAAAGGCTATGAACGCATCCGTGAAGAAAAATCTTTCACCGTCTACACTCTGGCTGATGTTAAAAAAGGCGAAATCGTTAAAGGCAAAGATTTCATCATCGAATACGAAGTTGATGTACTTCCTGAATTCAAAACCCCTGATTGGAAAAAAATCAAAGTCGCTAAAGAAGAAGTGAAAGTCACCGATGCAGACATCGATGACGGTATCCAAAAAATCTTACAACAGCGCGCTCGTTTCGAAAAAACTGAAGCCGCCGCAACAAAAGGTGACTATGTTCGCTTAAGCTACACGGGTACCATCGACGGCAAAGACGTTAAAGAATTAGACGCCGAAGCAGGCACCCTCGCTGGAGCCGAATCCACCTGGGAAGAAGCAGGAGCTGACAACGAAATCGTCTCCATTCCTGCGATTTCAAAGGCGATTGTAGGCCACAAAGCCAATGACACTGCGAAAGCTGACTGGACTGTTCCCGCCGATCACGCTCGGGAAGCACTCCGTGGTAAGAAAATTATTTTCAACATCACCATTTCCGAAATTCGCACCAAACAACTCCCATCATTGAATGAAGAGTTTTTCAAATCCATCGGTGTAAAAGATGAAGCCGAGCTGCGTTCAGAATTAAGAAAAGGCATCGAAGGCACGAAAGCACAACAAGCTGAAACTGCTCGCCGTGAAAAAGCTGTAGAAACTTTAGTCGCCGGCTTAGAACTTCCTTTACCACAGTCTGCAGTCGATTCCGTCGCGAGAGATTTATTCATCCAGTACGCTCAACTGAGAATGCGTTCGGGCATGCAACCTGGTGAACTCGAAACCAAGCGCGATGAAATCATTGAAGAAGCTCGCAAAGCCGCTGAAGTGCGCGTCCGCGCTCAAGTCGTCCTCTCCCGCATCGCGGAAGAAGAAAAAATTGACCTCACCCAAGAGGAATTCAGCCAAGCAATCATCAACATCGCTTACTCAGAGAAAACCCCTCCTGAAAAACTCGTTAAAGACCGCAAACGCCTCGCGATTATCCGTCGCGATGCTATGCTCAATAAAGCCTTGGATCTCATTTTAGGCGAAGAAAAGCCTGAATTAGTTGAGAAATCCTAAGTCTAGGGTTAATATAATACTTACTCCTATGTCCTACATTATTCCAAACGTTGTTGAACGAGATGCACGCGGTGAAAGAGCGTGGGATATTTACAGTCGCCTCCTCAAGGACCGCATCATTTTCCTCGGGGCACCTATTTATGATGACGTCGCTAACGCTGTCATCGCTCAATTATTATTCTTACAAATGGAAGATCCTAAAAAAGATATTTCCATTTATATTAATTCTCCGGGTGGATCCATCACCGCTGGCATGGCCATCTATGATACCATGAATTTCCTGAGCTGCGAAATTAACACCTACTGCATCGGTCTTTCCGCCAGCATGGCCACCGTCCTACTCGCCGCGGGCACTAAGGGTAAGCGTCACGCCTTGCCTAACTGCCGCGTCATGATTCACCAACCAAGCGGTGGTGCAACGGGTCAGACTTCGGACATCTCCATTGCAGCAAAAGAAATTCTTCGCTGGAGAGATACTTTAAATCACGTCCTCGCTAAACATAGCGGAAAAACTGCCGAAGAATTGCAGCGCGACTCCGACCGAGATTACTACATGACCGCCGAACAAGCTAAAGCGTACGGATTGGTCGATCACGTCGTTTTACCTAAACAAAATAAGGCCTAATTACGATGTCAGGTTCTCAAGCAGACACCTGTTCATTCTGCGGCAAACCAGCTAGCCAAGTCGGTAAACTGATTGCGGGACCTAACGGCGTAGGCATTTGCGACAAGTGTGTCACTACCTGCGGTCATTTAATTGAACGCGAAAAAACGCGTGACGGAAAAAGTTCAGCCACTGGACCAGCTCTCCAAAGTGCTGCACCCAAAACACCTTTGGCTCCGGTAAAATTAATTACACCTTCAGAATTAAGAGCCGAGTTGGATGCACACGTCATCGGCCAAGACCACGCCAAAAAAGTTTTATCGGTTGCCGTTAATAATCACTACAAACGACTCAATGATCGCCTCGCCCAAGCCCGCGGAGATAAAAAAGGCGAACTCAGTGAAGTTGAATTAGATAAGAGCAACATCCTTTTAATTGGTCCGACTGGTACTGGAAAAACTTTGTTAGCCAAAACATTGGCTAAGATGCTCGATGTTCCCTTTGCGATTGCTGACGCAACCACACTCACCGAAGCAGGCTATGTGGGCGACGATGTTGAAACTGTCATTTTACGCCTGCTACAAGCAGCCGATATGGATGTTGAGAAAGCTCAGCGTGGTATCGTTTTCATTGATGAAATCGATAAAATCGGACGTAAATCCGATTCCGCATCCATCACCCGGGATGTCTCGGGTGAAGGCGTCCAACAAGCTCTTTTAAAATTGTTAGAGGGTACGATTTGTAACGTTCCACCAGCGGGCGGAAGAAAACACCCCGAGCAGCAGTGCATCCGCGTCGACACCAGTGATATTTTATTCATCGCCGGTGGAGCGTTTGTGGGTCTCGATCGCTTAATTGCCAAACGCGCTGGAACTAAAGCACTCGGATTCATTCACGGCGGAAATATTCCTCCCAAACTTTCCGCCGAAGAAGTTCTCGCGGGATTGCAACCTGAAGACCTTTTCTCCTTCGGCATGATTCCTGAATTCGTCGGGCGTCTACCTGTAATTTCCGTTTTAGAGCCATTGAGTCGAGATGCCCTAGTAAGAATTTTAACCGAGCCCAAAAATGCTGCGACAAAACAGTACCAAAAATTATTTGCGATGTCGGGCGTCCATCTCGAGTTCACACCCGCTGCACTTGAAGCTTTAGCGGATCGAGCCTTAGAACTGGGCACTGGAGCGCGTGGATTACGTTCTGTCCTCGAAGGCATCCTTCTCGAAACGATGTATCACCTACCTGAAGCCGTTGCGGGATCAAAATTTATTGTAACACCTGAAGCGGTGCGTGGCACCAAACCTATTGCGGTCACCCCACCCACTAAAGCCAATAAAAAGAGTGCTTAAATGATTGTTTATCCCGCCATTGATATTCGTAACGGCCGATGCGTTCGACTTAACCAAGGTCGCGATGATGCCCAAACTTCTTACTACGAAAATCCTGTCGAGCCGGCAGAGCAATTCACTCAAGCAGGCGCCGAGTGGATTCACGTGGTAGACTTAGATGGTGCCTTTGGTGGAGTTCCCCGTAATTTAAATATCTTAGAAAAAATTTCTTCACTCGGTCCCAAGGTTCAATTTGGCGGAGGCATGCGCGATGCCAAGTTAGTGGATGCGGCACTCGCAGCGGGAGCATCTCGGGTTGTCATTGGAACACGGGCAGCGACTGATTCACAATTTCTCCAAGAGATCGCCAAATCGCACGGCAAAAAATTAGCGATTGGGATTGATGCTAAAGATGGACTCGTGGCGGTTAAAGGTTGGACCGATGTCACCCAATTAAACGCAACGGATTTTGCGGTCACCGTTAGTCAGTTGGGAATTTCTACCGTGATCTATACCGATATCGCAACGGACGGCATGCTCACGGGGCCCAATTGGAAATCGCTCGAAGCCTTACTCAAGCGCTGCCCTTGTGGCGTGATTGCATCGGGAGGCGTAGCGAGTGCAGCGGACGTGGCCAAACTCGCACAACTTTCCAAAGCCTATCCTAATTTAGTTGGAGTCATTGTCGGCAAAGCACTTTATGAAGGCCGCACGAATGTGCCCGAGTTATTAAAAGCCAGTCGCGCTTAAAACCCAATAAATAGTGGTTAATAGGGCGTAGTTGTCACATTCCTGTGCTTGCCATATTGGTGTGATTTAACAGGCTTGGAGTCCTATGACTATCGTACGTCACCTCTTTGCATTTCTCATTTTTACGGCTTCGATTATCAATGCACACGCTGCTAATTTAACCGCTGCTCAAATCATCGAAAAAGCACGTGCCGCCACGGCCAAAGAACCCAAGTTCTTGGAACGCATCCAAGGCTTACATTTTGAAATTAAATTCGTTAACGCAGAAAGTAAATCAGCAACCTTCACCATCATTCAACTGGCCGGTCCTCAATCTCGTCGCGAACTTTCCTACAACGAAAACTACACCGTAGAAGTTGTCACCGCCTGCAATGGCCTCGAAGGATGGAAATCTACCCGTGAAATTGGTGGGCAAAAGAGAGCTCAAAACCTCATCATACCTTATGATCAAGTCGCCATCTTGAGGGATATGACCATTAACGACCTAGCCTTTTATAATGCACCCGCTGAAGGTACCGGTTCGGTCAGCTACCTCGGTAAAGACGAAATCAATGGTAAAAAAGTTTACTCCTTGGAGTATAAATTTGATTCAGGATTCAAAATCACACGTCACTTCGGCGTGAACAATTTCGAATTAGTAGCCTACGATCAGAAAAGCGCCAAAGGAGAAATCTACCGCCAGCAAGTTGAAGAAACTGAGTGGATTGAAGGCGTCTGCTTCGTTAAGCGTGAAACTATTTTAATTAATGGCAAAAAAGTAGCTGAAGCGACTTACGAAAAAACTTCAATAAATCCAGAGGTCGATGGCAGCTCCTTCGCCTTCCCCATCAAATAAATAATGGGATTTCTCCGGGCCAACGAAAAAGACTTTGAGAAAAAGTTACGGGCTTTTGTCGGTACAGGCGAAGCCTCGTCTGATGTTTCCCAAACCGTCGCTGCAATCATTGATGACGTCAAGGCCCGTGGGGACATCGCCGTGCTTTATCACACCGCGCGGCTCGACCACGCTAAATTAAACATCCGTCAAATCCGTGTTCCTGAAGAACATTTAAAAAAAGCGGTCAACTCGCTGAGCCCTGAGAAAAAGAAAAGTTTTACCGAAGCTGCAAAATGCATCGAAGAGTTTCATAAACGAACCCTCCCAAAAAACTGGAAGGCCAAAAATCCTCACGGCGCAACCGTGGGCGAAAGATATCATGCGATTCAACGATGCGGTCTCTATATTCCAGGCGGGCAAGTGCCTCTAGTTTCCACGGTGCTCATGACGGCTATCCCAGCTAAAGTAGCGGGCGTCCCTGAAATTTGTGCCTGCACTCCGCCCAGCGCCGATGGTAAAATAAATCCGGATATCCTCGCTGCACTTTACCTTTCCGGCGTAAAAGAAGTTTTCGCTATCGGCGGAGCTCAAGCCATCGCCGCCATGGCTCTCGGAACCGATGCCGTAAAGCCCGTAGACAAAATCTTTGGTCCAGGAAATGCCTACGTTACCGAAGCCAAACGCCAACTTTTTGGACGCGTTGGAATTGATCTTTTACCAGGACCAAGTGAAGTGATGATCATCGCAGATCGCACCGCTAAGCCTGCATGGGTAGGGGCTGATTTATGTGCTCAGGCCGAACACGGCAGCGGAAAAGAAAAACTTTATCTGGTCTGTGATAATGAAGAACTGGCTCAACGTTGCCTCTCCGAAGCACGCACCCAATCCAGCACTCTTCAACACGGTGAAAAAATTCGTAAGGCTCTCGATCTAATGACCTGCGTTATCTTAGTATCAAAAATCGAAGAGTCGGCACGCGTTGCCAACCTCGTCGCCCCCGAACACCTTGAGCTGATGGTCGCTGCCGGAAAAATTAATAAACTTTCTGAAGCGATTACCACGGCTGGAGCAATTCTGATTGGTCACCACACTCCCACCGTCTTAGGCGATTTTACTGCGGGCCCGAGCCACACCTTACCTACCGGCGGCACCGGAAGATTTTTCAGCGGACTACGCGTTCCCGATTTCCTGCGTCGCACTAGTCTTGTTCGCTACGACGAAGCCTCGCTCAAAAAAGCGGCTTCCGTTGTTGATGCATTTGCTAAGATGGAAAGCTTAGACGCGCACGGAAAGTCACTGAAGGCGCGCTTAGCCTAACCTTTTAGTTTAGCCAAAACTTGTGCATGCAGTAGTGGAGCGGCGGCAATGACATTGCCACTCTTCACCGCATCACCGCCCTGCCAATCTGTTACCTTAACTCCTGCACCTTTTAAAATCGGAAGCACGGGAATGAGGTCCCAAGGATTTAAAATGGGGTCAGCCATCACATGCGCACGACCACTCGCGACGAGCATGTAGCCATACCCATCACCCCAAGTACGAGTGTGAGTGACTGCGCTGGCTAATGAAGCCCACTGTGCCTGCGGTTGATATTTTTTAATATTATCAAAATCGGATCCCACGACTACGGCGTCTTTTAAAAGAACCTCTTTAGCTCTTACAATATGACCGTTAAGTTGAGTAAAAACTCCATTGCCCATCATTCTTTCATTGAGCACGGGCTGATCAATTAAACCGAGCAGAGGCTGACCCTGATATTTCAAGCCGATTAGAATCGTATAAAGAGGAACGCGGGAGAGAAAAGATTTTGTACCGTCGATGGGATCGAGCACCCAGCAAAATTCGGCGTCCATATTTTCCGGACCAAATTCTTCACCTAAAATTCCGTGATTCGGATAAGTTTTTTTGATTAACGAACGCATGACGCCCTCAGCCTCACGATCCGCTAACGTCACCGGAGTGCCGTCAGCTTTGATTTCAATCGAAGTGTCGACTTGGGCATGGGCTTTTAAAATACCTGGACGGGCCGCGTCGGCTAATACCTCGGCAAACTTGAGCAGCTCTACTTGATGGGCCTCGGTTAGCATGTAAACAATGGGTAAGGCGAAGAGGTCGACTCTCCAAGCGAAAACCATCAAAGATTAATCGCAGGGAGCGTTTGACCCATAGAAAGCGTGCTTCAAGGTAAGGTGTGGACCCAAAAACCGACAGACTCATCGCAGCAAGGCATCGGCCCAATCGTCGTCCAGTGATGTCCCAGAGTTGGGATGATTTAATTTTTTTACATTGGGTCTGCGACCCACAAGAAGTTCAGTCGCGCTTACCTCAAGGACTGTTCGTGGATACTTTTGAGTCTCAAGCACACATAAGTATCGTCGGTTTTAAGATGAACCATGTGCGCCCTTTTAACCTGCCTGCAGTTCCCTGGTTATCGTTTTTTAACGAGCTGAACGTTCGGGTTTACGTCATTGATCGCCAGGGAGTACCCGGAGTTTATTTTTTCTCACTGGATTGCGACTGTTGGCCAGCGGTGGCCATCGCTCGAAAGTTTTTTAGTTTAAACTATGTTTCAAATAAAATGAGATTTAAGACCGATGAAAATAAACATGAACTTGTAGCGCAAAGAAAACACAGTGAACTCATCGCTCAGTATAAATGGCAAAATGGAAGCAATATTCAAAAAGCGATTCCCGGAACTCTGGCCTTTCATTTAACTGAACGGTATAATTTCTTTACCGAGAAAAACGGTCAACTTTTACGGGGACAGGTTTATCACGAGCCCTACGAATTAATCGATACGGATTGTACAGAATACAGCGATGCACCCATTATATGGAATAATTTTCCTAGTCCACAACGCGCGCCTGATTTAATACACGCTTGCCGAGGGGTTAAAATCCAAGCCTTCTCATTAGTATCTACTGATGCGTAAGAAACTTAAAGCTTATCGCCACGTCGTCTGGGACTGGAATGGCACGCTGCTCGACGACACCTGGCTTTGCTGTGAGGCGCTCAATCAATTATTATCCGCAGAAAAACGGCCACGTTTGGAAACCGAACGATATCGAATGATTTTTGAATTCCCAGCCATCAAGGTCTACGAGAAATTAGGGTTTCCGATTACGGGCGGAAATTTTGAAGCGCTCTCCGCCCGCTTCATGGATGCATACGAAAATCAAAAAGCAAAATGCACACTGCACCCACAAGCAGTGAAAATTTTGGAAGGACTTTCGAATCATGGTTTATCTCATTCGA
>Ga0214921_10004301_pt1 | contig 21045 bp, 13 predicted proteins | sample LL1505_MetaG_FD_177992 | JGI IMG/M metagenome (GOLD analysis project Ga0214921, IMG submission 177992) | Freshwater microbial communities from Lake Lanier, Atlanta, Georgia, United States - LL-1505 | ecosystem: Environmental > Aquatic > Freshwater > Lake | place: USA: Georgia | collected...
CGCACAGGCGCTGGATCCTGCGCAGCGCGCCAGCCACGCGCCCCGCTTTTTGCTGCTCTACGGTTCCTTACGCGAGCGGTCCTATAGCAAGCTCTTAACCCTGGAAGCGCAGCGCCTGCTGCAGGCCATGGGCGGTGACACCCGGGTCTTTGATCCGGCCGGCTTGCCCCAACCCGACGGCGCGCCCGACACCCACCCCAAGGTTCAAGAGTTGCGCGCGCTGGCCGAATGGTCCGAAGGTATGGTTTGGTGCTCGCCCGAGCGCCACGGCGCGATGACGGGGATCCTGAAATCCCAAATCGACTGGATTCCACTGGCAGTGGGTGCCATCCGCCCAACCCAGGGCAAAACTTTGGCGGTGATGGAGGTCAGCGGCGGATCGCAATCATTCAACGCCGTCAACCAAATGCGCATTCTGGGACGCTGGATGCGGATGCTGACCATCCCTAACCAGAGCTCCGTACCCAAGGCCTATGAGCAGTTCGACGAAGCCGGCCGCATGAAACCATCGGCCTTGTACGACCGGGTGGTGGATGTGATGGAAGAACTCTATAAATTCACCCTGCTCACGCGTGACGTTTCCCCCTACCTGGTGGACCGCTACAGCGAACGCAAAGACGCCGCGCTGGCCGCAAAGGCTCTGCCAAGCGGCATGTGATCAGGCCTCAGCGCTGACCGGAAGGTGGGTCATGCGCCCATCCACATAGACCATAGGACGCACTGCATCCACAGACCGCGACTCCAGCACCCGCGCCAGCACCACCGAGTGTGTACCGGCTTCAACAACCTGGTCGACTTCACAAAAAAACAAGGCCTGGGCATGGGGCAGATAGGGCAAGGCGAAGACCGCGTGGTTCTCCCATTCGGTACTCGCAAAGCGTTCTTCGTGGGGCAGGGAGCTACTGAAAGCGCGCACCAACGGGGCCTGGTCATCGAGCAGCACATTGATACACATGCGTTTGCGGGCCATGAGGGGAGCGTGCAGGTGCGCTGTGCGACTGACGCAGACCAAGAGCATGGGCGGCTCCATGCTGACCGATGTCACGGAGGTGGCCACCATGCCGTAGCGTTGGCCTTGGGCGTCGCTGGTAGTGACCAAGGTGACTGTGGCCGCCAAACGGCGCATGGCGTGGCGGAAATCGGAAACCAGCGTATCGGGCGGCGCGAGGGAAACAGTCAAACAAAGCTCCAGGAGTGTCGGCAAAGCTGACGATTATCCGCCGCCTATCCGCTGGCAGCGTTTAGGCAATCCAGATGGCCCGGAAGTCGTTCACATTGGTATGCGTCGGGCCGGTCACCACCAGGTCATCGAGCGCATGGAAAAAACTGTAAGCGTCATTGCGCTCCAGATGATCGGCCAGCTTAAGGCCCGCATCGCGCGCGCGTTGCAAAGTGTCGGGGCCTACGCATGCGCCGGCGTTGTCTTCCACGCCGTCAATGCCGTCGGTATCCGCAGCCAAGGCCCACACGCCGGGCACGCCTTGCAGCGCCTGTGCCAGACCCAGGCAAAACTCCCCCGCACGGCCGCCACGGCCCTTGGACGCGCCCGGCGCACGCGGGCGGATGGTGACGGTGGTCTCACCACCGCTGAGTAAAACGCATGGCTTGGGGAAAGGGCCGCGTCCGAGCACTACCGCGCGTGCCAAGGCGGCATGGACTTTGGCGACCTCGCGCGATTCGCCTTCCATGGCGTCGCTCAAAACAAAGGCTTGCAGCCCAAAGCTGCGTGCCAGCGTGGCGGCTGCCTCTAAAGAACGCTGCGGCGCGGCAATCACCTCAACCTGCACCCTCGCCAAAGCGAGATCGCCGGGCTTGGGCGTCTCCAGCGCCCCCGTATCCAACGCTGCTTGAATGCCCGGCGGAACCGCGATGCCGTAGCGCCGCAAGATGGCCAAAGCGTCGGCGCAGGTGGTGGCATCCGCTACCGTCGGGCCACTTCCGATGACAGACGGGTCATCACCGGGCACATCACTGATCGCCAGCGTGAGCACGCGCGCCGGGGCGCAAGCCTGGGCCAGACGCCCACCCTTGATGCGGGAGAGGTGCTTGCGCACACAGTTCATCTCGTCAATGGCCGCGCCGCAATCGAGCAGCTGGCGGTTGATGCCTTGCTTGGTTTCAAAGTCCAACCCGTCAGCGGGCAATGTCAGCAAAGCCGATGCGCCGCCCGACATCAGGCAAATCACAAGGTCTTCTTCTTTCAGGCCCTGGGTCAAAGCCAGAATCCGCGCGGCCGCTCCCAGCCCTGCGGCATCGGGAACCGGGTGCGAGGCTTCCACAATTTCCACCCGCGCCGCCACACCAGGTGGCCGCTTGGGTGTGTGACCGTAACGGGTCACCACCAAGCCGGACAAAGGCGCATCCAGCGGCCACGCGGCTTCTAACGCATGCACCATCGCGCCAGCCGCTTTGCCCGCACCCAGAACCAAGGTACGGCCTTGTGGCGGCGCAGGCAGGTGCGCGGCCAATGTGTGCGATGGCATGGCGTTGTGCACTGCGGCGTTGAACAAGGCCAGCAGGCCGTCGCGCGGAGAGGGATGTGTTGTCATGCCAACAATATACTGTCCCGCCGATGCACGCAGCACCGATTCACCCGAGAACGGGAGCCTGGTTTGGAAAACGCCCACACGCTAGACCGCGACGCCTTGACAAACCTTGACGGGAGCGCTGCCTTTTGGAGGTGGGTGGCCCTCGGGAGCATCGTATTGCTGGCATCCTGTGCCTCGCAAATCTCAGTCGTGAGCCACAAGCCAGCACCGCCAGTTGCCCAAAGGCTGGACCCCATACCCATCGCGACGCCTGAGCCCAGTATTGCGCCGGAGCAGCTGGCAAGTCCTGTCACCTTACCGGTAACACCTTTGCCGACTGTGACGGCGTCCCCACCGGAACCCGTGCCTGTCCCTGCGCCTAAGCCCTTCCCGGTGCCAACCGCAGAACCCTTGCCCGAGCCCTTGGCAATGGCCCCGCCTCCACCGGCGCCCGAGACCCTGCCGGCTCCAAGTCCCGCACCACTACCCGCACCACTACCCGAACCACTGCCCGCGCCACTACCCGAACCACTGCCCGCGCCCGCACCGGTGCCCGAACCACCACCCCAGACAGCTACACCAGTGGTTCCGTTACCAACGCCCACACCTGCTGCACCAGCGCGCGAGATAGAACAACTTGCCGCCCTCACAGCGCCCAAAGCGCCCGTTCCAGCACCCAAGCCACTACTCCCACCCGCACTGCTGTCCGCTGCGCGCAATCCGCAGGCTTACCGACTCGATGGTGCGCGGCACATCTACCGCAAGTTTCCTAACCGGATATTTGCGGGGAGACTGCCCCGCATGGTGCTAGCCGTCGGCGTCATCCATATCGACATTGACGCGCGCGGTGAGGTCTCGGCGATCCATTGGAGCCGCGCCCCCAAGAACGCATCTCGCGTGACCCAGGAAATTGAGCAGTTGGTACACGCAGCCGCACCCTACCCCGCGCCGATCTACATGGGCGGTGTGACGTACACCGACACTTGGCTGTGGGACAAGAGCGGGCGCTTTCAGCTCGACACGCTGACCCAGGGCCAGGACTAGCGCAGAAGAACGGCGCAGGGCGCGAAGTCAGCCGGCGTTTTGGGCTGCGCGGGCAGCAAACTCCGCCCGCAGCGCACGCAGTTTTTCACGCGGGTCTTCTTTGATAGTGTTTTGATCCAAGGCCATTTCCGCGATAAAGCGGCTGGGTTGCGCGGCGATCAGATCGCGGCCTTTTTTGCGGCGCTTGGTCCAACTGACCGACAGGGTGCGTTGGGCGCGGGTGATGCCCACATACATCAAGCGGCGTTCCTCTTGCAGGCGCTCGGCAGTTGCCAGATTGGCCAGCTCATCGGCGCGGGTGCTGCCGCCGGGCTTGTCGGCACCATCGTCCATTTTGAAGGGCAGCATGCCTTCGGTAACGCCCACCAGCATCACATGCGGCCACTCCAAGCCTTTGGCGGCGTGCAGCGTTGACAAGGTCACGACGTTTTGGTCTTTTTCCCGCTCGTTCAGGGTGGACAGCAGTGCGATGGTCTGAGCCACCTCCAGCAGGTTTTTCGCGGGTGTCTGCATGACCAAAATATCGTCATCGACCTGGCCGCCGCAGCGCTGCGCCATCCATTCACAAAATTCCATCACGTTGGCCCACTTGGCCGCGGCAATTTGCGGGCTCTCCTCGCCGTCATACAAGTGCTTTTCGTAAGCGATATCGCCCAGCCATTCACGCAAAAAGGCCAAGGCGGCTTCGGCACCTTCCGTGTGCCGGGCGCGGAATTGCAGGTCATTCACAAAGCGGCCGAATTCGTGCAGGCTGCCCACTGCGCGCGCTGGCAGCGCGGCGCCCAGGGATGACGCGAACAAGGCCTCGAACAGGCTGACCTTGTAGCGCGTGGCAAAGCTGCCCAGGCTGCCCAGCGTCTGGTGGCCGATGCCGCGCTTGGGGCTGGTGATGGCGCGCAGAAACGCGGGGTCATCGTCGTTGTTGGCCCACAAGCGAAACCAGGCGCACAGGTCGCGGATTTCGGCCCGGTCAAAAAAACTTTGACCGCCTGATACCTTGTAAGGGATGGAGGCTTTGCGCAAGGCCTTCTCCAAGGGCTTGGAGAGATGGTTGGCGCGGTACAAAACCGCAAAATCGCGCAGCTCTTTGAACTGCGGACCCGGCTGTGCCAAACCATCGGCGCGCAGGCTTTGGATGCGCGCCACCACGCGCTCGGCCTCGTGGTCTTCGGTATCCGCATCAACCACCCGCACCGGCTCGCCCTCGCCCAGGTCGCTCCATAGGTTTTTCGGATACAGCTTGGGGTTGGGACCAATGACGTTGTTCGCCGCTCGCAGAATGGCCGAGGTGCTGCGGTAGTTTTGCTCCAGCTTGATGACTTTGAGCTGCGGAAAATCCTGGGGCAGCAGGCGCAGGTTGTCCAAAGTCGCGCCGCGCCAGCCATAAATACTTTGGTCGTCGTCGCCCACCGCCGTGAAGCGCGCAGCGTCTTTACCGGGCGACAGGCTGCCATCCGGTTCGCAGCCCACCAGCAGCTTAAGCATCGCGTACTGGGTGGCGTTCGTGTCCTGGTACTCGTCCACCAGCACATGGCCCATGTGCGCCTGCCACTGCGCGCGCACCTCAGGATGGTCGCGCAAGAGTTTCAGCGGCAGGCTGATCAGGTCGTCAAAGTCCACGCTCTGGTACGCGCTCAGACGCTCCTCGTAGCGACCCATCACCACGGCGGCGATGCGCTGGCTGTCGTCGGCCGCCTGGGCCAGCGCCTGCTCCGCATTCAAACCCGCGCTTTTCCAGGCGCTGATGGTCCACTGCCAGGCCCGCGCCGTAGCCGCGTCAGTGCTGCCGCCGGCGTCTTTCAGAATGCTGGTGACGTCGTCGGTATCCAGGATGCTGAACTGCGGCTTGAGCCCCAGCACCGCACCATTGGCCCGCAGCATGCGCACGCCCAATGCATGGAAGGTGCAAATCAGCACCTCAGCGGCCGCGCGGCCGATCAAGGCCTTGGCGCGCTCGCGCATTTCGGCCGCGGCTTTGTTGGTGAAGGTGATGGCCGCCACGCGGTTGGCGGGCATTCCGGCCTGAATCAGCCGCGCCACTTTGTGGGTGATCACCCGGGTCTTGCCCGAACCGGCACCGGCGAGTACCAACAGCGGCCCGTGCATGTAATTGACCGCCTCTTGCTGGGCGGTATTCATAGCGGGCGCGGTGGACATGCGGTGAAGGAAAACGAGGGGTTACGCGGTGGGGCCGCGCCGCAAAGCGGCGGGAAATGCAGGCGCATCTTATCGCCTGCCACCGCAGCGTTGAGCGCCACCTCAAGCGCGGGCGGCCATGGCATCACAATCGGGTGATGTTTGCCATTCTCAGCGTCACGTTCCCTTTTTTCGCCTTGGTTTTCTGCGGATTTTTTGCGACCCGCAAAGGCTTGCTGCCGCTGGGGGCGATACCGGGCCTGAACACCTTTGTGCTGTTTTTCGCCCTGCCCTGCATGCTGTTTCGCTTCGGCTCGAGCACGCCGATTGCAGTATTGCTGGACCCGGCTCTGGCGCTCCTTTACCTGATTTGCGCGCTGTTCATGGTGGCGCTCTTGGTGCTGCTCACACGCAACGCGCAGCGTGGCGGGCATATCGGCTGGAACGATGCCGCCATGGGCGCGCTGGTGGGCGCCTTTCCCAACACCGGCTTCATGGGCGTGCCCTTGCTGGTGGCATTTTTGGGGGCGGCGTCTGTCGGGCCAGCGATTCTGACCATCGTGATCGACATCGTGCTGACCTCGTCGCTGTGCATCGCCTTATCGCGCCTGGACCGTGGGGGCGGTGATGCCTTAGGGGCAGCCAAAAGTGCACTCAGCGGTGTGGCGTCCAACCCCATGCCCTGGTCGATTTTGTTGGGCGCGGTGGCCTCGGCCAACGGTCTGGTCCTGCCCGCACCGCTGGCATCAACCTCGGGGCTGCTGGCCGACAGCGCCTCGCCGGTGGCCTTGTTTACGCTGGGGGCGGTGCTGGCGCGCTCACATTTGCTGGCCTCGCAGGACGTGGCGCACGCCGTGCCCTGGCAGGACTACGTCCCGATCGCCGTGGCCAAGCTGCTACTGCATCCGGTGTTGCTGCTGGGCCTGGCCTACGGCGGACGGGCACTGGGTCTGCCCCTTGACCCGGCAGCGATCACGGTGGTGGTGCTGGTGGCCGCGCTCCCAAGCGCGGGCAATGTGACGCTGCTGGCCGAGCGCCTGGGGGCCAACAACGGCCGCATTGCGCGCATCATTCTGGTGTCCACGGTGGGCGCGTTTTTCACCTTCAGCGCGGCGGTCGCGCTCTTGCTGGGCCGCTAAGGCGCGCCGCGCCGGGCTTTTCAAACCAGCACCGGATCCACATCAATCGCCCAGCGGATCAGCCCCTTACAGTCCGGCAATTTGCGGCTGCTATGCAAGATGGGCTGCCATGCCGCGAGAAATTTTTGTAAGGCCCCCCGGTTGGCACTTTCGACCAGCATTTGTGCGCGCTCCACATTGGCCACGCGCTGCATACCCATTGGCACGGCGGAATACAAAAAGACCGCTTGCAGGATCTCCGCCCATCCCTCCCAGGCCGCCATCTCGCTGCGCGCGGCCGCGCTGGCCGCGACCAAAAAGGCCTGCGCAGCCTCCTGCGTGCGCGCCTCGGCACGCACCAGCGCCTGGAAGCTGAACGGCGGCATGCCCGCTTGCTGGCGCTCCTGCAACTGGCTCTCAGCGAAGGCGGGGTAGTCGTACTGTTTCAATGCTGCATACAGCGGGTGCGCGGGCTGGTGCGTTTGGATCCACACCTCACTCTGCGCACCCAGGTTGGCGTCGCGCCCGGCGCGCCCGGCGGCTTGCATCAAGAGGCTGAACAGGCGCTCCGGCGCGCGGTAATCCACCGAATACAAAGCACCGTCGGGATTGATAGCGGCCACCAGCGTGACGCGGCGAAAGTCATGGCCTTTGGCAATCATCTGGGTGCCCACCAAAACGTCGACCTCGCCCCCGTGGACGGCCGCCATCTGGGCTTGCAGCGCGCCTTTGAGGCGGGTACTGTCGGCATCGATACGCGCCACGCGCACCGGTTGGCCGTCGGGGAACTGCGGGCTTTCGGAACCCGGGCGACGCAAGTCCGCGAGCAACTCGGCGATATGTTCTTCCACCTGCTCCGTGCCCCGGCCCTGCGTGCCGATATCCAGATTGCCGCACTCCGGGCATGCCTTGGGCACCTTGTCGGTGAAGCCGCAATGGTGGCAACGCAAGGTGCGGTCGATTTTGTGGAACACGCGAAACGCACTGCAATGGCTGCACGCGCTCTTCCAGCCGCAGGCATCGCAGCGCAACACGGGGGCATAACCGCGCCGGTTGATAAACACAAGGCATTGCTCGCCGCGGCTGATCCGTTGGCGCATGGCATCGAGCAGCGGCGGCGAAAAAACAGCGCCCTTGGGCTGGTGCGTCATATCAACCCGGCGCAGCAGCGGCAAAGCCATCGCACCCTGGCCCACCCGGCTGGGCATGAGCAGGCGCTCGTACCGCCCGCCCTGCGCCGCGTCGCGACTGTGGTGCCAGGTCTCCAGCGACGGTGTGGCCGAACCCAGTATCACCTTGGCCCCATCCAGCCGGCCGCGGTACAGCGCCAAGTCGCGCGCCGAATAACGGGCCCCTTCGCTGCTTTTATAGCTGGGGTCGTGTTCTTCATCCACCACGATCAGCCGAAGGCGCGGCATAGAAGCGAACACCGCCATCCGGGTTCCCAAAACAATGCGCGCCGGGCCCTGGTGCGCGGCCAACCAGCTGCGCAGCCGCTGGGGGTTGCTCATGCCACTGTGCATGCTGACCACGCTGGACGGCCCATATTGCGGCTCGAAGCGCGCGCGAAAGCGTGCCTCCAATTGCGGCGTCAAATTGATCTCCGGCACCATCACCAGAACCTGCGCGTCGGCTTGCTCCGCGAGCACCCGCATAGCGGCCTGCAGATAAACCTCGGTTTTGCCGCTGCCGGTAGCGCCAAACAGCAAAAACGGGCCGCTTGCAGATTGGATACGGGCAAGCGCGGCACTTTGCTCGGGTGTCAATGCAGGCGCAACCTGATCGCTCTGGGTACCTGATTGCGCGGACCTTTGCTCCACTTGTTTGGCATTCGCTGCCAGGCGGCGACCCAATTGCTGAGTTGTCAGGTCACGCAATTGCAGCGGCAACGCAGCGATTGCCACCTCGCCTATAGACCGTTGGTAGTAATACGCGGCAAAGGAAAGCAACTGGCACCAAGCCGGGGACAAAGGCGCTACGCCGTCCAACACGTCCGCAATGGGTCGCAATACTGGCGTTTGCGGATCGAGGGTGTCTGCGTTTACGCCTGCACCCGAGCCTGGCGCAGGCCATACAAGCCCCACGGTCTCTCGGCTAGCCAGTGGAACGCGCACCAGGGTACCGGGGGGCAGGATTTGCCCTGCAGAATAGGTCAGAAGCGGCCCGATCGCCGCGTGCGCGGGGGTATGAACCAGAACGGGAATGCGGTGAACCATGCCGCCGATTGTTAGCCACTTCTGAAATCCGAGTTAAGGCGGTCTATGTATGTGAATCTGCGGAAAGAGCGCTAAACCGTTGATTCATAAGGACCTGGCTATTGCCCACAGATTCTGTGGATAACTTTGTTGATAGTCCTATCCACGGGCATTGCGCCCGAGGGCGTCATACCGGGATCATTAGGTTGCTGAAAAATTAGACAAATCATAAAGTCTATATTTTTCAAAGACTTAGCACACGAACGCCAACGCAAACTTGTCTTGGGGCAGCCAGGCATGAGGGGAAAACCCCTACACCAAATTTGTGCATAAGTCACCAAAGGACTGGAAAAAATGCGGGCGCCAAGCGGTACCGAAGCAAATCAATGACTTAGCGCCCCAACGGCGGCGAAACCCCGAGGCCCCACGACGGGTGCAGATGTGCGAGTCGCTAGAATGACAATAAGGAGTGCCAACTAAAATGAGTTATCTGGGGATGGATTATTTTCAGCGGAGGCAGGCTTGGCGTACCGGGATAGGGTTTCGCTTGCGCTTGCTGGAACGCTGGGCGCAAACGCACGCCTTAATCGAAGCTGAAAACGCAGACCGAATTACGGGAATCCTTACAAGTTTGGAGAGTGACACCCTATCACTCGGCTTCGTCGGAGAAATATCGCGCGGCAAGTCTGAGCTGATAAACGCCATTTTTTTCGGTACAGATCCCCACCACATACTTCCGGTCGGCCCTGGGCGCACCACTTTATGTCCGACTGAAATGAGTTTCCAAGCCCAGTCGGCGCCAAGTCTGCAGCTATTACCGATACAAACCACTGGAGATTCGCGTCCGCTATTGGCGTGGAGAGAGCAGCCCGAGGCATGGACCCACTTAAAACTGACCGTGGACGATACCGAAAAAGTGGCGGAAGCTTTACTGCGTGTCACTTGGACGCAAGCGTCGGAAAACTCAGAGGCCCGATCCAACCAGGCAAACGAACAATCCACAGTCCTTCTCCCGCCGGCAATCGCGCGGTGGCGGTACGCGATCGTGAACCTCCCTCATCCGATGTTGGAACAAGGTTTGCGCATTCTGGACATGCCGGGCTTGAATGCGCTGGCAGCCGAGCCTGAACGCGCGCTCAGCCTGCTTCCAACGTGCGACGTGCTGGTGTTTGTGCTGTCCGCTGACACCGGCCTTACTGCCTCCGAATTCGCTTTATGGCAACACCATCTAGTGAAGCGTGAGGCAGCGGGTTGCGGGTTACTGGTGGTGCTGAACAAAGCTGACGTTTTCTGGGATTCACGGCGTAACGTACGCACCGTCGAAGGGCAACTGCACCAACAGCGGCTGGACGTAGCAACAGCCCTGGGTATTGCCCCTGAGCGCGTGGTGTGCGTGTCCGCCAGCAAGGCGCTTGCGGCAAAAGGCACCGGCAATGCCGCGCTTTTGGCGCGTAGTGGCCTGTCGAAGCTAGAGCAACTCCTGTGGGAAACGCTCTTTTTTGAGCACCACCAGCGCAGCCAACAGGATCTGTCCAAGGAATTAGCCGGTTGCAAAGCAGCGATGAGCCAGGTACTCCGTGCGCGCACGCAGGATTTCAAGCAAGAGAAAGAGCGGCTCCTAGCGCAAGGCCGCCCACTCACGGGTAGACGCAAAAACACTCCCGTTGACGAAAAAGAAATGCAAAGAGATCATGAAAAAGAGAGTCTCGACATACAGGTCATCGACTCCACTTTGCTAGGCCTTCTGGAAAAAATCAGACGCGCGCTACAAATGCCGGACCTTGCGGCAACTATCGACACCTTGGATCAGAATTTGCGGCAAAGCGAAGGATTGCCATCCGTCCGCCGTGCCTACGAAAAAGCGCAAAAGGACATTCAAGCTTGGTGGAAACTGGTTGAGCACTGGGCTGGCGAAATGGGCCAAGTATTGGCGGCCTCTGAGACGAAAACCGACTCCGAGTCAGGCTCCACGCATCAGTCGCCGCCGCCGCTGCAACTCGCGCCCTATTCGGCACTGCTGAAAGAGGCGTTGCAGGGGCATCTTCAATTTCTCGGCAATAGCCAAGTGCACAAGTTAAAGCAAGCCGATTTCACGGGGAAGCTGGTAAACGCGTTGCGCGCGCGCATTACGGACATATCACAGCAAATGTGTCGCAGTTGTGAAGACTGGTATGCCGAAGCTAGCAAAACCATTAGGCAAAGACACCCATTGAACCCAGACGCAGAGCCACAAGAGTCCACTCTGGCAGGGGAGACAACCGCGTCTTTGCTAAGCCAATTGCAAGCCCGTGAAGACAAGTTGGAGCAGTTGAATCAGACGCTAGATGCTTATTTTCTGACCCTCATGGAAGCGAACGGCCTTGAGTAAATGACGGTTACGGACCCGTAGGCGCAAAATAGTACTATAGTTGCAAACAATTAGCGTAATTTTAGAAGGGAGTGTTTATGACAACTCACAGTGCGTCCAGCAGGGTTCTGGTGGTCGATGACAGTGCCACCATCCGACGCAGCGCCGAGGTCTTTTTGCGTCAGGGTGGCTTTGAGGTGATTCTCGCGGAAGACGGCTTTGATGCCCTATCGAAGATCGGTAGCCAAAGGCCTGATCTGGTTTTTTGCGACGTCATGATGCCCCGGTTGGACGGATACCAGACCTGCACCATCCTCAAGCAAAGTGCAGATTACGCCGACGTGCCAGTCGTGATGCTCTCGTCCAAAGATGGGGTGTTTGATAAGGCCCGCGGGAAAATCGCCGGGGCAGCAAGTTATCTGACCAAACCGTTCGGTAAACAGGATATTTTGGATGCAGCAGCGGCTTGGACACATGCCGCAGCCAAGCGATGAAATGGCAGTTCAAAAAATTCTCATCGTAGACGACTCGAAAACAGAAAGTTTGGTGCTGACTGAGCTTCTGGTTGGTGCTGGGTACACGGTCTTCAATGCCGGAACCTCAGCGGAAGCATGGAATTTCCTCCAAACCGATCGCCCCGATTTGATCCTGATGGACGTTGTCATGCCCGGCGTCAACGGTTTCGAATTCACCCGCCAGCTGCAGCGAACGCCGCGGTATGCGAATTTGCCTATTTTTCTGTGCTCAAGCAAAAGCCTGATGAGCGACAAGCTGTGGGGGCTGCGCCAAGGGGCAAAAGGCTATTTCACCAAGCCTGTGAACGCCACCGACCTGCTGTCTCAAATTCAAGCCCTCCAGTAAGTTCATATCAATGGCCTACCACGTCAGCAACATGGAGGCGCGGACACATGACGCTCAAGCCGCGCAGGATATTCAACCAGCGCAACCGACAGCTAAGTGGCTGGCATGTATTTCCCCGAAAAACCGCTATCTTTTTACCTTAGATCACACGGGCGAAATAATCCGGGGAGCTCCCTTGACGAAAGTCCCCTTTACGCAGCCTTGGTTTTGCGGCCTCATCAGTCTGCGAGGCAAGCTGCATGCCGTGATTGATTTACCTGACTTCTTGGCAACAAGCCGGGGTGAAACTCCAAAGGAACCCATCGGTCTGCGGCGCCAGACGGATGAACAAGGCAGCTGCATTTTGACCCTAGGCGTGTCACTGGGAATGCAGTGCGGCCTTGTTGTTGGAAGACTGGAAGGCCTGCGTAACCCCGAGGATTTCGACCATGTTCCAGTCAGCGCGGCCCACCGTGGCCCGCTGATCAACGGCATCTACCGCGACCGCAACGGTAGTCAATGGCTGGAGGTCAACCTTGCCGACTTGGTGAGCTCCCTCAAAAGGCACTCGATCAGCATGGCACGGGCGTCACTATGAAAAAAGCCGATACAGCCAAGACTGTTGGGGCGACATCCGTGCCTCAACGGGCCCAAAAGGGCAAACCCGTAGGCGACAAGGTAGCAGATACGTTCGATGACGCCTTTATCACTCTCCCGTTCTTTCTGGGGCGACGTACAGCCCGGCAATTCCGCCGGATCTTTATTGGCGCTCTGGCCCTCAGCCTTCCCATGGTCTTGGCGATCTCGGGCTACCGCTACTTGGAGGAGCGGTCATACCTCCCGAAAATCATCGCATCCAGCACGATGGCAAGCGATATGCGTTTTCTGGGTCGCGCGGCCGAAGTCGCGTCGCAGGGCAACATCACTGTAATGAATCAACTGTCAGCGCGTTCCACATCGCTGGGCGAATCACTCCGCCTGCTGGACGACGATGGCTCTATTCCTGAATGGGTCGGCATATTTGTGGTCCCCAAAGAGCGGATTGCGAGCATCGCTGCACTGGTGCGCCAGGCACAAATGGCAGGCCAGCGTGTCGCATTGGCACAGTCCAATGCGCGGGAAACCAAAAAACTGGCCTATTCGCTTGCAGAAGAAACTACACGTTTTTCTCAGACTTTGCGCACAACGGCGTTTTTCAAGGCGTCGGTCGTCCTGAGTGACGCTGAGACGGAAACGTGGAATGCCGTGGAGAACCTGGCTGCCTCAACTAAGCAGTGGGGGCAGCAACTTCGGGCCGACAACGACGTCGCCAAGATTATTGGACAGATGCTCCCCCAATTGGCGGCGTTTCGCCAGCGCGAATCTGCTTTGGCGCTGGCTCTGGCCAACCAAAGAACCAATGCGCCGAAAGATATGGCGGCCAGTGCCCGAGCGGCAAAGCTCATGGAAACCGCACAGTCCATCGCGGGTCTGGCCCAAGACCTACAAAACAAAATAGACGGCCTGAAAGAATTGCAAGGGCTTGGCTCTCAAGTGGCGTCCGATGCAGAACTATTGGACGCAGAGGTGCGGGCACTCAGAGACGAACTCCAACGAGGCCTTCATCACAACAGCGCGCAGTGGGTGGCCGATATGTTGCTGCGCGCACTTCTGCTGGTAGCGCTAGTGGGCTTGTTGTACCTGCGGTTCTCAAAACAGGACTTCGCACAGCAGCAGGCCGACAACCTGCGCCAGAACACACTCTTGCAACTGCAATGGGCCGAGGCCGCTACCCAAGAGGCAAAGCAGGCCAATGAGACCACCCAATTAGCCATATTACGGCTGATGCAAGAGCTACAAGATATCGCCTCCGGCGACCTTACCAAGCGGGCGACTGTCAGCGAGGCCGTAACAGGCGGTATCGCTGACGCAGTGAATTACACCGTGGAGGAGCTGAGGATGCTGGTAATTGGCGTACTCCGTACCGCCGAACGGGTTATGTCGACGATCGCCCAAGTTGACGCCACTTCCTCGGTTCTGCTGGAATCCTCTCGAAGTCAACTGTCGGCTATGCGGGGTGCCGGCCAATCGGTTGTTCATCTGGCAGGGCAGGTGGACGCCGTGTCAGCGCAAGCCCAGGTCTCCGCCGAGGTAGCACGCCAATCCCGCGCGGCCGCGCAATCCGGCCTGGACGCTGTTCAGGAAGCCATCAACAGCATCAATATGCTGCGGGACCATGTTCATGAGACGTCCAAACGCATCAAGCGCCTAGGAGAATCGTCCCAGGAAATCGGGGAAATCACTGCGCTGATTTACGGCATCACCGAACAAACCAATACCTTGGCAGTCAACGCAGCCATCCAGGCGGCATCCGCCGGCGAAGCCGGAAGAGGATTCTCGGTGGTGGCTGAAGAGGTGGGGCAACTGGCCGAACGCTGCGCCAACGCGACACGCCAAATCACCACATTGGTCATTGGCATACAGACCGATGCCCAAAACGCCATCGGAGCCATGGAGCGTTCAGCACAGGGCGTTGTAGAAGGCACCCGACTGTCCGACCGCGCAGGCGTGGCGCTCAAGGAAATAAACCAACTATCGGCGGACGTGACATCGGGCATTGAAAAGATGGCCGACGCGGCCAACCGGGAATCAGAATCTGCCAAGGCGATAGCCCACGGTATGCAAAACATCGTGGGGCTCATCGAACAGACGTCCCACGGCACCCAGCTCAATGTCGACAAGGTGAGGGGCTTGCGCAGCGCCGCAGACGATCTGCGCGAGTCGGTAGCCCGCTTCAAGGTGGCTTGAAGCAATGCATGCGATGCGGCAATCTTCAATCACAGCGGATACACCGCCGACAGGCGCGCCACCCCTGGGGCCCTTGGCCTGGGTGCTCAATGACCTGCGTCAATCTATCCCGGTGGCGATCATGGGTCTACGGCGGGCGGTAGTTGAGTCCAAGTCGGTCGCGCTCATGGGGGACGGCTGGCGTGACGACGGCAACCTGCTTGCCGCGCAGCGCCAGTTCGAACAGGCCGCCGGTGCCCTTGCCATGGTTGGGCAACTGGAGACTGCAAAAATATTAGCCACTGCTAAGGCTGCCGTCGAAACCTTCATCAACAAACCAGTGGCCTGCACAGAGGATGCAGTGGCGCGTATCCAGCGCGCCTGCCAAGCGGTGATCAACTTCTCTCAAGCCCGTTTAAACGGGTACCCCTTCTCCCCGGTGGCACTCTTTCCGAGCTACCGTGCGGTTCACCAAATTCATGGCGTGGGTCCGTCCCATCCAGCGGATTTATGGCCGCCGATCTGGCGCTGGCAGGCGCTTGGGCGCCCTACAACTTCTCCGGCTGCAGAGCCTGCCGATCGCGACAGGATGGCAGTATTCGACTGGGCCTTACTCGGATGCCTGCGGAACTGGGATCCCGCCTCGGCCCAACAAATCACCGGCTTGTGCAGCGCGTTGGCCCATACCAGCAGCGATGAACGCGACAGCACCTACTGGCACATTGCCGCCGGATTCTTCGAGGCTGTCAGCCTGAACCTTCTGACCCATACGTTCGAAGTCAAACGCACCATGGCCGATCTGCGCAGGCCGTTCCTGCAGCGGCGCGGCGCGGGCCAATTCGAACAGCATGCCCGCGAGATGGCATTTTTCTGCGCTTGTGCACGTCCGAACCCTGATCTCAACGCACCCCATCTGCACGCCATCCGTAAGGGCTTCAGTCTGCACGCAGCGCCACCCATCGACTACCAATCCGATGCCTTTGGCGAACGCGATCCTCAGCGATGGGGCGCCCTTGATCAAAAATTGGAAGTATTGATCAACCTGTGGGCTACCGTAGCGGGGGGTGACAACCTGCAGATTTCCGCCATGATTGAGCAATTGGCAGGCCTGATCGGATTGTCATCGCAGTTGGCACCCGTGTCCGCCGAATTGCTTCAAGAGTTGATGAGCTACCTCACGGACCTGCGGCCATCCGGGCAAATTCCCGATAGTGCGATGACGATGGAAGTTGCCATCGCATTGCTGACACTGCAAGCTGCTTGCGAAGACCCATACGCGGCGGGCGATGTACTCGATCAACGCTGTCAACAACTGACGCTGAGGCTGCGCCAAACGCGCCAACAGCAACAGGCTGCAGCCCTGGAGGATTGGATGCTGCAGGTTTTCCATCGGGGCGCCACAGAGCGCTCGATGACCAGCCTAGCCAGCGCACTGAGCAAAGTACTCCAAGCCATTGAAATGTGCCTTGAGCGATATTTTGCAGATCCAGGTGTAACTGCTCCCCTCAGCCAAGCGTCGGATCACCTGGAACAGGCTGATGGCATATTCGCGATGCTTGGCATGGAGCAGGCCCACTTGGCGACAAAGCACTTGCGCCGAGAAATTTCCAACATCATCCAGCAGCCGGAACCACCCACCGCCACACCGCATGCGATCCAGACACTGTGGGCCGCCAACCTGGGTTCTTTGGCTGTTGTGGCAGACGCCCTGGTATTACAACCCGCTTTGGCGAAAACACTTTTTTACTTTGATGCTGCTGCCGGGCAACTGGTCTCCAGCGTGTTCCCAACAGCAAGCCGGGCCGGGCCTAAGCCTATTGCTGCAGAAACATCGGAACAACTCGACAAGGACAAGCGCAACGCGTCGGTCGACATTACGAAAGCGCCCAGTCCCGGTTCAGCCGCAGTTACGGCCGACGAGCCGGACTCCGAAATCATGGCGATATTTTTCGCAGAGGTCACACAGGTGCTGGCGCAAGCGGAACACGCGATACAGCGGTATCTCGTCGGCACCGAAGCTGGCGTGCAGACCGAAGACATCCGAATTGTGCGTAGGGCATTCCATACGCTCAAGGGCGGCTCCCGCATGGTTGGTTTGAATGAACTCGGAGAAGCGGCTTGGGCCTTTGAGCAACTGTGCAACGCGTACATAGCCAACGAACGCGATCTTGACCAGCATGTCATTCCACTGTCGCACCAAGCTTTACTCTGCTTACGCGAATGGATAGAGGCTATCGAAAAAGGCCAAGCCATCATTTGGACTGCAAGCCAGCTGCGTGAAAGCGCCGACGCATTGCGGTTGCAGAGCATCCTGCGCCCTCTTCGTAAGGACTGGGCAGCACCGCCTGCCGCGCAGCCGCACAAAGAAGTCGGGCCCTTGCGAATGAGCGAAAAGCTATTCCAGATTTTTACGGAGGAAGCCGCAGATCGCATCTCGCTGTTGTGGCAATTAGTGCAGCCGGCAATGGCGCAGACGGAATTTGATCCACAACACCTGCAATCGATCAAAAATGTGCTGCACGCCATTCAAGGCAGCGCTGCGACGGTTGGTTTTTCGGGGCTGGCTGCGATAGCCAGCGCCATGGCGCAAGCGTTACGGGGTCTTGAGCCAAGCACCAATGCACCACTGCTCCTGACGCTGCAGCCATGCATAGCCGAAATGCAGCGGCTTCTACAAAGGTTCGCGACCGGTCACCTGGACGAAGCAGATCCCGATCTACTGCACACTCTGCATGCGATGGTGCCAACTGACACAGCGCCATCGCCGGGGCCAGACGGGGATGCGCTCGACACAGATCTATGGCCGACCTTCCGCGACGAAGGTCGAGAACTGATGCCCGCGCTCGACCGCGCTTTGCGCACCTGGGTTGCTCAACCCGATGACAGCGCCCATGCCGATTCGGTGCGCAGGCTTTTGCACTCGCTCAAGGGCAGCGCGCGATCGGTTGGCGCCATGCATCTCGGCCAATTGGCACATAACTTGGAGTCCTATCTTTCGGGAATACCGGAAGGCTTAAGCACCGAAGCGTGGCTATCCACAGCGCTAGACGATCTGGACGCGATGTTGACGCACTTCGACCAACTGCAGGGAATCGTTTCAAGCGGTCTCCCACTGGCACCCGTAACGCAAGCGCCCAGGCCGTTGATCGATTCACACGCAGACGTTTCGCGGCCTACTGTTCGGGTGGGTGCGGAACACCTAGACCGGGTATTGAGCCAGTCCAGCGACGTGTTGGTAGCTCACTCACGCATGCAATCCCGCACTGGCGCGATGCTGGTCACACTGGACCAGCTGACATTGAATGCTTCCCGTCTGCGCGAACAATTACGCGCCCTGGAGATACAAAGTGATCTCCAAATGCAGTCCCGAAACAATACAGCGGACAGTCGTGCGGCGGCGCTCGATCCACTGGAGCTCGATCGCTTCACACACCTGCAGGAGATAAGCCGGATGATGGCGGAATCCACCGAGGACCTGGGCGCGCTGAACAAAAACCTGCGCGACGGTCTACTTGAATTAGACCGCGATCTGATGCTGCAAAAGCGCCATGGGCAGGAATTGCAGAAAGAGGTCCTCAGTATGCGCTTGGTCGCGTTCGACGTCGTGTCAGATCGCTTGTATGCAGTCGTGCGGCAAGCCGCCAAACACGCAAGTCGCAGCGTGCGCTTGGATATCAAGGGCAGCCGCACCGATGTGGACCGCAGCATGCTGGAACGCTTAGCACCCTGCCTGGAACATCTGGTGCGCAACGCAGTGGTACACGGCATCGAGCCCGCAGACGAGCGCGTGGCGGCGGGCAAAGCACCAACCGGGGAAATCAGCGTCACCGTACAGCAGAAGGGGCAACACGTACACATCGAGGTCCGTGACGACGGTACCGGACTGCGCAAAGACAAGATCAAATCCAAAGCCATTGCCGAAGGTCTTCTGGCCCCCGACGCGCATCTAAGCGACGACGATGCCGTCGCTCTGCTCGTACGGTCTGGTTTTTCAACATCAGCTGACGTGAACATGTTCTCCGGGCGGGGCGTCGGAATGGATGTGGTGCAAACTGAAGTGCGTGCCCTCGGCGGGCACCTGACCATCCAATCCGAGCCTGGTCGGGGCTTGTTTTTCAACATGGTTTTCCCGATGACCACCGGGCTCACCCAGGTCGTTTTGTTCCGGGTGGGGGACCTCATCTTTGGCGCACCGCGTACGATGCTGCTTCAAGTTCTGCCGCAACCCGCTGCGCCAGACCGTCCGTCAGCCTCCAAGCTGCAACTCCAAGGGCATGGCGAAGTGGATTTGTTTTGGGCGGGTGATCTTCTGGAAGGCCCCGACCCGGCCCCGGTGGAAACTCGGCACCAGGAAACCATCGCGGTGTTTGGCAGGCCTGGCTCGGTTGTGGCGCTGCGGGTCACAGAGGTCCTTGGTGACCGGGAGATGGCCGTGAAAGACCTCGGTCCCCAACTCGCCAAACTGCCGGCCCTGGTGACCGTGTCGTCGCTACCGACAGGGGATCTGGTCTTGATTTACGACCCTCTGGCGCTGGTGCACGCATACGGTAAGGCGGCACGCCGCCGGCAGTTGGCCCGGGCGACCCAGCATCCGTACAGTGCGGCGCAGCCCCAAGCTGCGGGTTCGGGTTACATCACGGTTCTGGTTGTAGATGACTCCATCACGGTGCGTCGCGTCACGCAGCGACTGTTGACGCGGGAAGGCATTCATGTGGTTCTGGCGAATAACGGCTTGGATGCGCTGGACAAAATGAAGACGCTACGGCCCGACCTGATCCTGAGCGACATTGAAATGCCGCATATGGATGGCTTTGATTTGGTTCGCGCTTTGCGGGCCGATCCGCATACGGCCGACATCCCCGTCATCATCATCAGCTCCCGCGTGGGGGAGAAGCACCGCGACATCGCGCTCGAGCTTGGCGTCAACCACTACCTCGGCAAACCCTACTCCGAGGACGCGCTGCTGGCTTTGGTGCGCACGTATTTCCCAGAAAAAGCACTTGCCTGACGGGCGTGGAGCCCACCCATCACCACTGGCCCAAGAGCTGCTGCACTTCGGAGGCAGTCAACACTTCCGACAAAACCACAGGCGCTTGGTCCTTGCGGTACAGCACATAAACCGGCACACCGCTGCGCCCAAGCTGCCCCAGCGCCACGCTGATCGCCGGGTCGCGGAGCGTCCAATCGGCCCGCATCAACCTCACGTTTTTGGCCGCGAACGCGCTGAGCACCTGCGGGTCGGACAACACGGTTTGCTTGTTGTACTGGCAGGTAATGCACCAGGCGGCGGTGAAGTCCACAAAAACCGGACGCCCGGCCTGTACCTCGGCCGCGACGACTTGGGTACTCCAAGCAGACCAGGTGACCGCACCGCTGCTGGACTCGGCCTGCGCGGGCGCAGTGGGCAGCGCCTTGGCGGCGTCCACCCCTGCCATATGCCACAAGACCCACAGCAACCACAGCACCGTCGCGGCTATCGGAATGGCCATCACCTGGCGCAAGCGCAGCATCCAGGGTCCGGGGCGCGGCAACCAGGCCGCCAGCTGGGGCATGCTGCTGACCAGCGCGAACGGCAGCGCCAAGCCCAATCCCAGGGCGGCGAAAATACCCAAGGCCTGCCCTGCGGGCAAGGTCAAGGCCAGCCCCAAGGACGCACCCATAAAAGGCGCACTACAAGGCGACGCCACCGCCACCGCCAACACGCCGGAGAAAAACGCATCGGCTGCCGGATGGCGCAATTGCACCGCAGCCCAACTGCCGGGCAGCACCTGCCCGAACTCCAGCCAACCCATCAAATTCAGGGCAATCAAGGTAAACAGCAGCGCCAAACCTGCGACCACGACAGGCGACTGCATTTGAAAGCCCCAGCCCAGTTGTTCACCCCCGGCGCGCAGCGCCAACAGCGCCGCACCAAGCGCCAGCACCGACAACATGACGCCGGCCGTGTACGCAAGCCCCGGCAGGTGCGCAGCGATCCCAGTGCGATGCTTCTGGTTCGCAATGCCCAGCGCCTTGATGGCCAAAACCGGCAGCACGCAGGGCATCAAATTCAAGATCAAACCACCCAGCAA
>Ga0214921_10004302_pt1 | contig 21044 bp, 14 predicted proteins | sample LL1505_MetaG_FD_177992 | JGI IMG/M metagenome (GOLD analysis project Ga0214921, IMG submission 177992) | Freshwater microbial communities from Lake Lanier, Atlanta, Georgia, United States - LL-1505 | ecosystem: Environmental > Aquatic > Freshwater > Lake | place: USA: Georgia | collected...
AGCTCGACCATCGGCGAATGCTGGTCGACCAACAGTTCTGCCGACAAGGTGAACCAGATCTTCATTGTTCCCAGCCTGGGGGATGCGGTGCAGGTACTGGATGTGCTCACGCATGAACTGGTGCATGCCGTCGACGACTGTGAACACCGGCATGGCAAGGAATTCAAAGAGATCGCCCTGAGCATTGGCATGGTCGGCCCGAAGATGCGTACTGCCATTGCTGGGCCGGTACTCAAGGCGAGACTAACTGCCATCGCGGCAGAACTCGGACCATTCCCGCATGGCGCTCTTAAACGTCGCCCGCCACGTGCAACAAATCTTAATCCGCCACGCGCCAAGTGCCCCCAGTGCGACTACAAACTGGCCATACCGAAACGATTTCTTCACCTCGGCCCGCCAATCTGCCCTGATCATCGGGTGGCTATGGAGAGCTTGGGTGATTGGGATGGCTGGTGATGAAGCGCGACGTGTTGATTTCGGTGTGCATAGCGCTGTTAGTGGTGATTCCCCTCGCGGTAAAGCGCAAGCCGGAGCAGATGGCGTGTGCCAGCGACACCTACGCCAAGGCACTGACTGCGGTCAGAAACATCGGCAGGCACGGTCGTGGTCAGCCGCAGTTGACTTGTGTACCTGGTGCGCTCGCGTGGTTGCGATGAGACGCCACTGGATGGCCATGCTGTTGTGCGTCTTCGCCGGTGTGGCGCGGGCCGATGTGTTCTTTGAACGGCAGGACAGTGTCGACGACTCCGGTCGGCGATACGCCATGCTGATGGTGCTAGGCGAGATCAAGGCCTCGGATGCCGACGACTTCGAACGGCATCTCAAAACGATCCGCAAGGAGAAGCTACGTCTGCTCGACGATTCGGTCTGGCTGCAAAGTTGGGGCGGACATCGGTGGGCTGGGTTTGAGATGGGCCGGATGATCCGACGTGGCCATTTGGCTACGCTGGTGCCAGACGGCGGCCAGTGCGACAGCGCTTGTGTTTGGGTTCTGGTCGGGGGTGTCTGCCGCGCGGCGATAGGGCGTGTAGGGATTCATCGGCTGGTGTTCTTTGAGCCGCAGTACGGTCGCAATCTCGAGCACGACATTGCCAAGCGGGATCGCGAGCTCAAGCGCTACCTCGCCGAGATGGACGTGCCACTGGAGCTCTGGACCGTTGCTCACAACACGCCCAGCTGGGGCGTGACCTACCTGAGCGACATCCGCAAGCGCATCTACGGCCTGTACACCACGCTGCCAGCCGAGCAGGAGCGGAGAATCGCTGCATATGTGAAGCAAACCGGAGAGTCCAAGCGCGACGTTTGGAAGCAGTTGCGTCAGCGTGAACTGGCGCTTAACAGCAACCAGCCCGACGATGCCGACTACCAACCGGTGCCGTGTAGCGAACAACTGCTGTTGACTCAACCCGGTCAATCATCGGAATCTGTTACCGAAGACTTGGAGCAGGTTCTGTGAATGCGACCTTCATCCGCAACTGCAATTTCATTCTCAAGTGTCCCGCTTACTGGGATGAACTCGGTCCAACGGATCAGGAGGGCGTGCGCTACTGCGGTGCGTGCGAGCGCAAGGTTTTCATGTGCAACACTCAGCATGAGTTGCGTTTGCGCATTGAGCAGAACGATTGTGTGGCGGTGCGGCTGCCAGAGCAACCGATGCGGTCGACTTACGACGGGCCGACGCTGGGGGTGCCGTCGCGGCTGCAAGATTTTGAAGACGTTGGCGACTAAACGCTTAGGAGGCAAAAGGGATGTTTCTTGCGATCGTTTACGCGTTCAAAAAGAACGATATGGACGAGGCAGAGCCCGTTGGACAGATTCTTATGGACAGGCGTCCACTTCGTCGGCGGATCGCCGGATTTGGCACAACTTCGTTAGTTTTGTCGGAGTCGATGTTTGGTAACCCTTGAGCAGCTAACCCCCGGCACTACGATTCGTGGCCTTCTACCGGATGGCATTGCTACCGTCATCGCGGTCAAGTGGTATGGCACCACCGCGCTGGACCTGACCTATCGCGACGGCGCTGGCAATACGCTTAGCCAGATCGTCACCCAGGACGATGAGCCCCGCATCGAGATCGCCCAAGAGGGGCGCCCCTGGAGCCTGGATGGCGACGGCGCGGACTTTCAGCTTGCCGCCGAGGCGCACCGCATCCGGCTTGCTCATCTGTTCGACCCACTGCTCGCGGTCCACACCTCTGTTGTAGAGCCGCTTCCGCATCAGATCACGGCGGTCTACGGCGCCATGCTCAAGCGGCAGCCACTGCGATTCTTGCTCGCCGACGACCCTGGCGCCGGCAAGACCATCATGGCTGGCCTGCTCATTAAGGAGCTCATCGCCCGTGGCGACCTGCAGCGCTGCCTGATCGTCTGCCCGGGCAGCCTCGTCGAGCAGTGGCAGGACGAGCTGCTGCGCAAGTTCAACCTCAACTTCGCCATGATGACCAGCGACTCGCTGCAAGCTGCGGCAACGGGCAACTGGTTCGTCGAGCATAACTTGGTCATCGCCCGGCTCGACATGCTCGCCCGCAACGAGGAGCTGCACGAGAAGCTGCAAGTGCCCGAGGCGCACTGGGACTTGGTGGTCTGCGACGAAGCGCACAAGATGTCGGCGAGCTTCTTCAACGCCGAGGTCAAGTACACCAAGCGCTACAAGCTCGGGCAGCTGCTCTCCTCGCTGACGCGCAATTTCCTGCTGATGTCGGCGACACCCCACAACGGCAAGGACGAGGACTTCCAGCTGTTCATGGCGCTGCTCGACGGCGACCGTTTCGAGGGCCGCTTCCGCGATGGCGTCCACGCCGTCGACGTGTCGGACATGATGCGGCGCATGGTCAAGGAGGAGCTGCTCAAGTTCGACGGCAAACCTCTGTTCCCCGAGCGCATCGCCTATACACAGAAGTACCGGCTCTCGCCGATGGAGGAGCGCCTCTACGCCGAGGTCAGCGAGTACGTGAAGCAGGAGTTCAACCGCGCCGAAGCGCTGGAGAACGACAAGCGTGCTGGCACCGTCGGCTTCGCTCTCACCGTGCTGCAGCGGCGTCTGGCTTCTTCGCCCGAGGCGATCTATCAGTCACTGCGCCGGCGCCGGGAGCGACTGGAGGCCAAGTTGCGCGAGGCCGAGCTGGTGGCGCGCGGCATGGCCGTGCAGAAGGTCATCACGCAGGACGTGCCAGAGCTCGACGAAGAGGATATCGAGGACCTGGAGGACTCCAGCGGCGCCGAGCAGGAGGAGACCGAAGAGAAGGTCGTCGACCAGGCTACGGCGGCTCGCACTATTGAGGAACTCCGGCAGGAAATCGCCAGCCTGCAACGACTCGAAGCACTTGCCAACCAGGTCCGCAACTCCGGCGATGACCGCAAATGGAGCGAGCTTGCTGGGCTGCTTGGCCAGATTTTCACGCCGAACGCGCTGCGCATCGAGGCGCATGACTCCGGCGCAGTGCCGATACAGGACATCCCGCGGCACACCCCGTCGCCTAACCAGAAGCTCGTCATCTTCACTGAGCACAGGGACACGCTGGCGTACCTCGAACGCAAGATCGGCACCTTGCTCGGCGACCCGGCGTCGATCCGCACCATTCACGGTGGCGTGGGCCGGGAGGCCCGGCTAGCCGCACAGGAGTCATTCAAGTTCGACCCGTCTGTACGCGTGCTCATCGCCACCGACGCAGCAGGTGAAGGTATCAACCTGCAGCGCGCCCACCTGATGGTCAACTATGACCTGCCGTGGAATCCCAACCGGCTGGAACAGCGCTTTGGTCGCATCCATCGCATTGGCCAGCGCGAGGTGTGCCACTTGTGGAATCTGGTCGCCGCCGACACGCGCGAGGGCGAGGTCTACATCCGCTTGTTGGAGAAGCTCGACCTGGCACGGCGTGCGATGGGTGGCCGCGTGTTCGACGTACTGGGGAAGGTGCAATTTACCGTCGGCCCGGATGGCAGGGAGACCGACAAGCCACGCCTGCTCCGCGACTTGCTGCTCGAAGCGATCCGGTACGGAGAGCGGCCCGACGTTCGCGCCCGGCTGGACCTGGCTGTCGATACCGCATTTGACTCCAAACACATTCAGGATCTGTTCGAGGAGGAGGCGCTCGAGAAGACGACCATGGACACGCGCGTGGTGCAGCAGATCCGCGCCGACATGGAGCGGGCCGAGCAGCGCCGCCTGCAACCGCACTTCATCGAGCGGTTCTTCAAGGGAGCGTTTGCTAAGCTGGGCGGCCGGCTGAGCCCCAAGGAGACCGGGCGCTTTCAGGTCACCCATGTGCCCGGGAACATCATCAACCGCGACCGGCAGATTGGAGTGGGTGAGCCGGTGCTGCCGCGCTACGAGCGTATTGCCTTCGACAAGCAGTTCATCAACCCCGAGGGCCAAAAGCTCGCCGCATACGTGTGCCCGGGCCACCCGCTGCTCGACTCCACTATCGACCTGACATTGGAGCGTTACCGGGACCTGCTGCGGCAGGGCACAGTGCTGGTGGACGAGCGTGACTACGGTACCCAGCCGCGCATGCTGTTCATCTTGGAGCACAGCATCCAAGACGGTCGGCAATCTGCCAGCGGCCTGCGCCGCACCATCAGCCGCCGCATGCTCTACGTCGAGATTGGTGAGGACCGCACGGCCCGTCACATCCAGTACGCGCCGTATCTGGACTACCGCCCGCTCAAGGCTGGCGAAGGCGGCGTGGCGGAGATTCTGAGCAAGCCGGAGTGCGCCTGGCTTGCAGGCGATCTCGAGGAGCTGGCCTTGGATCACGCCATCCGCACGCTGGTGATCGAACACCGGCGCGAGGTGGAGGAGCAGCGGCTCGAGCTCATCGCCAAGACCGAGGCGGCCGTGCAGGACCGCCTGTCGAAGGAGATCAACTACTGGGACAAGCGTGCTCAGGACCTGCGCATGCAGGAGGAGGCGGGCAAGACCAACGCCAAGCTCAACTGGCAGCAGGCGCGTGGGCGTGCCGACCAGCTGCAGCAGCGCCTACTCAAGAGACTGGCCGAACTGAAAGCCGAGAAGCAGATTGCGCCTTTGCCTCCCGTGGTGGTGGGCGGCGTGCTGGTGGTGCCGGCGGGACTCCTCGGCATCCAGCCAGCCGGCGTGCGCCCCGTGGACACCCAGGCCTCCGCAGCTAGAGCACGCGCTGCCGTGATGGAGATCGAGCGAAGCCTGGGTTTTGAGCCGGTGGACCGCGAGTTTGAACGGCTGGGTTACGACATCGAGAGCCGCGACCCCGCCACCGGCAAGCTGCGATTCATTGAGGTTAAGGGCCGGGTGGAAGGCGCTGACACCATCACCGTGACCTGCAATGAGGTGATGCATTCACTCAACAACCCAGAGTCCTTCATCTTGGCGATGGTGGAGCATCTCGACGATGGCGCGCCTCGGGTTAGCTATCTGCGGGGTGCCTTCCAGCGTGAGCCCGATGTCCACGCCACTGCGGTGTTGTACAAATTTGCTGAACTGCTCGCCCGAGCGGGCCCGCCTTCCTGACAACCCTGATTGCCTGCCCTACCTGGCTGGAAACTGACCATGACCGACGTAAAGACCTTCAAGAAGCTCATCGAGGTGGCGCTGCCGCTGGATGCCATCAATGCAGCGTGCGCCCGGGAGAAGTCGATTCGGCATGGCCATCCCAGCACGCTGCATCTTTGGTGGGCCCGCCGGCCTTTGGCCGCTGCACGTGCGGTGATCTTTGCCCAGATGGTCGACGACCCATCGGCACACCCTGACTTGTTCCCCGACGAGAGGGCCCAGAACAAAGAGCGACAGCGCTTATTTCGCATCCTTGAGCAGCTTGTGACATGGGAGAACACCACCAACGAGGCGGTACTGCAGCAGGCCCGCGACGAGATCTGGCAGAGCTGGCGACGCGCCTGCGCCGCCAATGCCTCGCACCCGCGCGCGGCAGAGCTGTTCGACCGCAACAAGCTGCCTGCCTTCCATGACCCCTTCGCGGGTGGTGGGGCATTGCCGCTCGAAGCGCAGCGCCTGGGGCTGGAGAGCTACGCCAGCGACCTGAACCCGGTGGCCGTGCTCATCAACAAGGCGATGATCGAAATCCCGCCGAGGTTCGCCGGTCGGCCGCCGGTGAACCCGGAGTGGCAGAAGAAGAGCGATGCAGAGAAGGCGCTGACGGCCTGGAAGGGCGCGCAAGGATTGGCCGAAGATGTCCGCTATTACGGCCAGTGGATGCGCGACGAAGCCGAGAAGCACATTGGCGCGCTCTACCCCAAGGTGACGGTCACTCCCGAGATGGTGCGCGAGCGACCGGACTTGCAGCAGTATCTGGGGCAGAAGCTGACCGTAATCGCGTGGATTTGGGCGCGCACAGTCAAGAGTCCCAACCCGGCCTTCGCAAGCGTCCATGTCCCGCTGGCTTCGACTTTTATGCTGTCAACCAAGGCGGGCAAGGAAGCGTACGTCGAGCCTGTGATTGAGGGTAACAGCTACCGGTTTATGGTCAAAGTTGGCAAGCCGAAGGATCCGGAGCGGGCGAAGAGCGGGACGAAGCTTTCGCGCGGTGCGAACTTCGAGTGCCTTATGTCGAGCGCGCCGATGGCGGGCGATTACATCAAGGCGGAGGGCAGAGCTGGACGGATGAGCGCGCGCCTGATCGCGATTGTTGCCGAGGGTACGCGCGGGCGCGTCTATCTGTCACCTACGCTTGAGCAGGAGGCGGCAGCGGGCAGTGCGAAGCCGGAGTGGAAGCCAGAGACCCCGCTTGCAAATGATCCGCGCGCACTCTGGACGCCGCCCTATGGCCTCACCACCTATGGTGACCTCTTTACCTCCCGCCAGCTCGTGGCGCTGACGAGCTTCTCAGACCTTGTATCCGAGGCCGTTGCCCAGGTGCAGGCTAATGGCAATGTCATCGGCTTTCCCAACGACAGCAGGCCCCTGCGAGATGGTGGAGCGGGCAAGGTAGCGTATGCGGAGGCCTTGGGGGTCTATTTGTCTTTGGGCGTTACGCGAATGGCGAACAGACTCGCGACTATCTGCATCTGGAACAGGATCGGGGAAAAAATTGAGCAAGTCTTCGCGAGGCAAGCAATACCCATGACATGGGATTTTGCCGAGGCGAACGCTTTTTCAGATGCGACTGGTGGTTGGTCGGGTTCCCTTGAGTGGGTTCCGAAGGCATTGGAGGCTCTTCCATTGAGCGGGGGAGGGCAAGTCTTGCAAGCGGATGCTGCTAGCCAAACGATTTCCGATGGAAAACTGGTTTCAACCGACCCCCCCTATTACGACAACATTGGCTATGCGGACCTATCAGACTTTTTCTACGTCTGGCTGCGCCGCTCAATGCGGCGGATTTTTCACGATCTGTTCGCCACGCTGGACGTTCCCAAGGCTGAAGAATTGGTCGCCACACCTTACCGCCACGGCAGCAAAGACAAAGCCGAGAAATTCTTCCTCGATGGTATGACGCAGGCTATGCATCGCCTCGCTGACCAAGCCCATCCGGGATTTCCGGTGACGATCTATTACGCTTTTAAACAGTCGGAAAGTAATGGCGGGGACTGCACCACGAACACCGGTTGGGACACTTTTCTGGCTGCAGTCATCAAGGCTGGTCTCGCAATCTCTGGCACTTGGCCAATGCGTACAGAGCGTGATTTCGGCATGAAATCTGGCACTAACGTCCTGGCCTCAAGCATTGTCCTAGTCTGCCGGCCCCGCTCCTTCAATGCACCAACTGCTACCCGCCGCGAATTTCTTAACGTCTTGAAGGCGGAGTTGCCTTTTGCTTTTGCCCACCTCCAGGCGGGCAACATCGCACCGGTTGATCTCGCTCAAGCTGCTATCGGCCCAGGGATGGCTGTCTACACGCGCTACGCGAAGGTTCTTGATGCGGACGGGCAACCGCTGTCCGTCCGTACCGCGCTCGCGCTAATCAATCAGGTGCTGGATGAGACCCTGGGCGAGCAGGAGAACGACTTTGACGCCGACACGCGCTGGGCACTCGCATGGTTCGAACAACTCGGTTTCTCGGAAGGCGAATATGGGATCGCTGAGCAGCTCTCAAAGTCCAAGGGAACCAGTGTCGCCGGACTTGCGGATGCAGGTGTACTTGTTTCGAAGGCGGGCAGGGTTCGGCTATTCAGGCCGGCTGAGTTGCCAGCAGATTGGGACCCGGCCTCTGACGCTCGCCTGACCCATTGGGAGACCGTTCACCACCTGATTCGCGCGCTCGAGTCTGGCGGGGAGTCTGCCGCGGCCCACTTGGTCACCAAGCTCGGCAGCAAGGCGGAGACCGCCCGAGAACTTTGCTACCGCCTGTATACGGTCTGCGAGCGCACCAAGCGTGCACAGGAAGCCATGGGCTACAACGCGTTGGTGCAGGCATGGCCGGAGATTGAGCGGCTCGCCCGGGAGGGCGGCGGCACTGTGAGTGCTAAACCTCGCCAGACTACGTTCGACGACGCGGAGTAAGTCATGGCTATCACCAACTACGACCGCGTCGGCAAGGCCATGGAAGCGCTCAAGGCAGGCTTGGCGCCCTTCATTAATCGCGAGATTCAGGCAGCGGCTAGCGACGACGCCCGCCACGCGCTAGCTGAGTTCGCCCGCAACGATCGCAATCTCGCCGACAAGTCACTCGACCAGTGGGATGTCGCTGCGCTGCTCAAGTTGATGTGGGATACCTGGAACAGCGTGTTCAGGGTGCCGCTAGGACACGCTGAGCGCAGTTTGGTCAGCGAACTGCGTGAGTCCCGCAACCGCTGGGCGCATCAGGATACGTTCAGCAGCGACGACGCCTACCGGGTCCTCGACTCCACGCAGCGCTTGCTCACCGCTGTGTCGGCCGAGCAGGCCGCCGACATCGAGAAGATGAAGCGCGAGTTGCTGCGCACGAGGTTTGATGAGGAGGCGCGGACCGATCGGCGCAAGTCCACGGGCACCGTGGTCGGAGCCGGTGAGGGTATGACGCTCCGTGCCTGGCGCGATGTGGTCCAGCCTCACGAAGATGTCGCCACCGGCAACTATCAACAGGCCGAGTTCGCTGCCGACCTCTGGCAGGTGCATGTCGGTGACGGCGCTGCCGAATACCGCGAACCGAGCGAGTTCTTCAAGCGCACATTCCTGACCGCCAGCCTCAAAGAGCTGCTTGTCGGTGCCATCAAGCGCCTCAATGGCACCGGCGGCAACCCAGTGGTTCAGCTGCAGACCAACTTTGGCGGCGGTAAGACGCACTCGATGCTGGCGCTGTATCACCTCGTGTCGGGCACGCCAGCCAAGGGTCTTCTCGGTGTTGAGGAGCTGCTCGCCCAAGCCGGTGACAAGGACGTTCCAGTTGCCAAGCGCGTGGTGCTGGTCGGCAACAAGATCTCCCCGGGCAACCCCACCACCAAGCCAGATGGCACTGTGGTGCGCACGCTGTGGGGCGAGCTTGCCTACCAGCTGGGTGGCCGTGAAGCCTACGAGCGCATTCGCAACGACGACGAGCGAGCCACTAACCCTGGTGATCGGCTGCGTGAGCTGTTCGACGCCTACGGCCCATGCTTGATCCTGGTCGACGAGTGGGTCGCGTATGCAAGGCAACTGCACGACGATCGCGACCTGCCGGGTGGCGACTTCGGCACCCAGTTCACCTTTGCCCAAGCCCTGACCGAGGGCGCCAAGCTCGCCAAAAAGTGTCTGCTCGTGATCAGCCTGCCGGCGTCGGATACGGCCGTGGGTCCTGCGGGTATGGGCGACGACGTTGAGGTTGGCGGGTCGCGTGGCCGGGAGGCGCTGTCGCGTCTCCAGAACGTGGTGGGTCGGGTGGAATCGTCCTGGCGACCGGCTACGGCGGAGGAGGGCTTTGAGATCGTGCGGCGCCGGCTATTCCAGCCGATGCTCACCACCGAGCAGTTCACCGCTCGCGACAACATTGCACGCGCTTTCGCCGAGATGTACCGGACCCAGCGCACCGAGTTTCCGACCGAATGCGTCGACCCTGATTACGAGAAGCGTCTGCAGGCGGCTTATCCGATTCACCCGGAGGTTTTCGACCGGCTCTACAACGACTGGTCGACGCTGGTGAAATTCCAGCGCACGCGCGGTGTGCTGCGGCTGATGGCCGCCGTCATCCACAGCCTCTGGGAGAAGGGCGACCGCAATCCGCTGATCATGCCGGCTATGCTGCCGATCGACGATCCGCGGGTGCAAAGTGAGCTCACGCGCTACCTGCCGGACGTATGGGGACCCATCATCGAGCGCGATGTGGACGGTCCCAACTCGCTACCGGCCCAGCTCGACTCGGAGCAGCCCAACTTAGGCCGGCTGTCTGCCGCGCGGCGTGTTGCGCGGACCATCTATCTAGGTTCAGCGCCTCTGCAGGGGCTTTCCAATCGAGGGCTCGAGGACCGCCGGGTACGTCTGGGTAGCGCCATGCCGGGAGAGTCTGTGGCGGTGTTTGGCGACGCGCTTCGGCGCATGGCGAACCGCGCCACGTTCCTCTACGCCGACGGCACACGCTACTGGTATGCCACCCAACCGACGGTGACCAAGCTCGCTGATGACCGCGCGGAGCAGTACCGGCGGGACGGCGACAAAGTGCAAGCGGAGCTGCAGCAGCGGCTCAACACGGATGTGGCCCAGCGCGGCGAGTTTGCCCGTGTACATGTGTTCCCCGGCGGCAGTGCCGACGTGGTCGATGACATGGTGGTCCGGCTCGTTGTGCTGGCGCCCCAGCATGCTTACTCAAAGGAAGAGGGCAACGCCGCCGAGGTGGCTGCGAAGGTCATCCTCGAAAGCCGGGGCAATTCGCCTCGGCAGTACCGCAACACTCTGGTATTCCTCGCCGCCGACAAAACGCGCTATCAGGACCTCGACGAGGCGATTCGCAAGCTGCTGGCATGGCAGAGCATCGTCGCCGAGCAGCGCGAGCTCAACCTCACCCCTAATCAAGTGACGCAGGCCGAGACGCAGAAGCGCGCCGCCGAGAGCACTGTCGCGGCGCGTTTGCCGGAGACCTATCAGTGGGTTTTGGTGCCGACGCAGGCCTCGCCACAAGCGGCAATCACTTTTGAGGCCGTGCGCTCGCAGAGCAACGAGCCGCTCGCGGTGCGTGCCGCCCGGAAGCTGAAAGCCGATGGCCTGCTACTGACCAATCTCGGCGGGACAGTGCTACGCCTCGAGCTGGACAAGATCCCGCTCTGGCGCGGCGACTCGGTGTCGGTGAAGCAGCTGGCCAACGACTTTGCGCAGTACGTCTACCTGTCGCGCCTAGCTGCGCCGGCGGTGCTCGCCACCGCGGTGCAGGACGGCGTCGCCTTGATGACATGGCCGATCGAATCGTTTGCGTATGCCGACGGGCAGGAGGATAGCGGCCGATACAGGGGCCTGCGCGCGGGTATGCAGATCGGCCTCGACCCAGATGAGTTGCCGGGTCTGGTCGTTAAATCAGACGTCGCGGATGAGCAGATGCGGCGTGAGCAGCGTGACCCGGCCCCAGTCCCCTCACCAAGTTCACCCGGAGAGCCTGGATATACGCCGTCGCCCAGTCCGACCGGTCCGACAGGTATGGGTGGCGGAGGAGGGCCCGTGCCTCGCCAGCTGCCACGGCGCTACCACGCTGCGGTCAACCTTGACCCAGCGCGTGTCGCGCGGGATGCCGGAGACCTTGCGGCCGAATTGATCTCGCATCTGGTTGGTGTAGTGGGAGCGGAGGTAACGGTGACCATGGAAGTACATGCCCGACACGCAGATGGATTCCCCGACAACGTCGTCCGCGTTGTGCTGGAGAACGGGCGTGTGCTCAAAGTGGATGAGCAGGGGTTCGAGGGGGAGTGACCCGGCGATGACTCTTGCCATTTTTGCGCTGCTTCTAAATTTTTTTGGGTGCTGCCGCGCTTGGGCTATCCGCGCAATTGGGACTGATCACGGCCTTTGGCGGCCCGATCGTTTGGAAAACCCGGATCTGGCGGGCATGTAACGTGTTTCGGTGGCTATCTTTGTGCGTAGGATTTGGCTTGCAAATTTATCTCGAGATTGATGCACATGGATAATCCGCTAGTGGCCAATACTGATAAATCAGTTTTCGCGTGGGATAACGAGCAGACTTTGGCAGTAGCCGCAGCCGAAGGCGCTCCCGAATTGGACGGGCATAAAATATACGTTCCGCAAAGTATAATTGACCGGGACTTTTTTCGCGCTTTCGAAACAGAAGAGAAGGCGCTGACGGTTTTGCGCGACAGCGAGATTGAACGAATTAAATCTTTGGTGGTGCCGATTGAAAACATAAGCATTGTTCCATTCTTAGGCGTTCGGCGTAGCTTGCAGGTTGCAGAACACGTGGGGGATTTCACGCTCTTTTCGCTAACTCAAAGATGCAAACGTTACGACTCGCCCGAAGTAGTGTCGAGTGCAATGGACACCATCAGGCAATTTGTCGGCTGGCAGCTTAAATATATTTCTATATATCCTTTTAATAAATCTACACAGCGGTCGCTTCAGTTTCGGGAGAGGTATGAAAAAATATGGCGACAATTAAATCAATCGGCAATAACCGAAAAAATTTATTCAAATGACAATATAATTAGTTTCGATCCGGCTTGGATTGAGGGTCTTGGACAAGACGATCGGATTAAATTGCTTGATGAGTGGCTGGGGCAAGCCACTTTCAGGACGCGAGCCGTATTGCGATTGCGTAACGGTATTACCCCGAATTATGGACATAAGACCCAGCAGGAGGTTGGTTATTTTTTAACCCTTAGCCAGTCTGCCGTAAGTCATATTGAGAGAACGAATTTCCATAGAAGAGTCAATTCTTTCGCACAATTTTTGTTATATAAAGCTATTCGTAGATATCGCAACTGAATGAGGAATGATGGACGAGCAAAGCAACTCAAGCGACAGCGCCTTGTCGTGTTTGTCCCGGTTGTTGAACCGAACTGAGCAGGGAATCGAGCGCCGAAACGGGCGACTCGCCTCATTGGAGGCCGAGACTGCCGCTGTGCGGGCCGAGACCAAGCGACTACGCCAGATTCAGTCCGTGCTCGCCAGCGTGAAGACGGCGTACGAGTCCGCACACTGGTGCGAGGTCGTGCGGCAACTGGACGGGGCGAAAGATCTCGGTCCTGCACTCGATCGATTTGCCGAAGGGCCCTCGGCCGACATCGTCTCAATTCGAGAGACAGCAACCAAACGGAGTGATGACACCCTGAGCGAGCTGAGCTCTTCTCTTCCAGCCGCCTTGGAGTCGGCAGGATTAGCACTCGATTCGTCGTCTCGGTTCCCCGTATTCAAGCTTCGAAGTGGCTTCTTCGAGGTCAGGATCAACAGTCCTAAGCGGGAAGCGCAGATCATCGTCCGTCATGGTCCCACGTTGAAGATCGCTGCCGACCTCGACCTCATTGTCAAGGCTGTTCTCTATGAGGAGGCCCGGTGCTTCGGGTCTCCTGTTGAACTGCCGGTCTTTCTCGCTCGGTTACGAGCTGCGTACGCGACTGTCCTCGGCGCCGAGAAGCCTCGGCCACTCTTGCTCGACGATGTGCGTCGGGCCATCAAAAATCCGGAGATGCCCCGCAACGAGTTCGCCGTTGGTCTCGCGGCTGTTCTCGGTGAGCAACCGCCCGAGGCCGCTGGCATGAACCTCGACCATACGAAGGTTATCGAGACCGGCTTCCTGCTGCCCGGCTTCGAGGACCGCGGCTACTTCGGCCACGTCAGTTTCACCACCTCCTGACGACGAGAGGAACTCTCAACGTGCAACTTTCGGACCTCGACGAGGACACCTCCCAAGACATCATCGAGAAGCTGCGTAGCGGCCTCCCTCCGCGGCGCTACGCAAGCCTGTACTCATCGGGCATGGAGACGTTCGTCGCGAACGTGCGAAAGCAGCACCTCGAGCGTCGATCGTCGAGCGGCCGGATTCGGTTTGTGAGCGGATCGTGGGGCTCAGGAAAGACACACCTGTTCCGGCTCTTGGCGGAGCAGGCGTTCGACGCGAACTATCTTGTATCGACGGTCGAGTTGTCTCGCAATGAGGCACCGTTCAACAAATTCGAGCTCGTACTCGCGTCGATCCTTCGCAACATCGCTTCGCACGGGACGGAGACCGAAGGGGACGCGGCCAGTCCACTGGGAGAGATGCTCCGCCTCCACCTGCTCGCCGTCGCCGAACGGGACGACATCGACCTCCCCTCCGCCGTTGCCGCCGAACGGGATCGCTTGCTCGCCGACACGTCGATCGACATCGATATGCGTCGAGTTGTCGTCGCGTACTGGGAGACGTTCCGCCCCAACGAACCCGAAGCTGGCCTGTACGAGCGTCGCGGTCAGTTGATGCAGTGGTTCACCGGCGAGGCGAACAAGATCGCGATGCGCAAGGAGTTCGGAGTTCAGCGGGTCCTGAACAAGGAGAACTCACGGGCCTTTCTCACCTCGGTGGTCGCCCTCGCAAAATTCCTCGGTTACAACGGGCTTGTCGTTCTGTTCGATGAGTCCGAGATGTCGCACTCGACGATGGCCAAGAGCCAGTTGAACCAGGCACACAACAACCTTCTCCATCTGATCAACGAGATCGACACCGTGGCCGGGCTCGTGATGATCTACGCAGCCGTCCCTGCGTTCTTCAACGATGACCGCCACGGCATCCGCATCTACGGTGCCCTCGCCAGTCGTATTGGAGAGCCAGAAGCGGGTCCGCCGTCCGCCCTGCAGCGGGTCTGGAATCTGGATGCTTTTGCGGTCGCGCCCCAGCAGTTCCACGACACCGCCCGCAAGATCCGCGAGATCTACACCAAGGCCTACCCCGATGACATTGGCAGTCTGATGGCCACAGCCGAGCTGCTCTCCCGAGTGGATGTCGTGATCGCTGAACACGGCCAGTACGAGAAGGTCAGTAAGTGGCGAGCGGTCGTGCAGGAGTGCGTGAAGCTCCTCGACCTCACGCTCGAGGGTGGAACGCCGCTCGATCCGAAGGCATCGTACCGCCAGACGAAGAAGCTTCTCGATCAGTTCGGCGATGACTGACTTCGATCTCGACTCGGACGAAGCAGAGCTGGCGATCGAGTCACTCCGCAAGGGCATCCCACCCACCGGACATCTCCGTCAATTCACCGTCGGTCGCAAGGCACAGCTCAAGCAACTGGCCTCCACGATTCAGGATCGTGAGGACCACGAACCGGCAGCACTTTTGGTACAGGCGAACTATGGTGCCGGCAAGACGCACCTTCTCCGCCTGATCCGCGAAGTGGCGCTCGACGAAGGTTTCGCCGTCGCACTCGTGACTGTCGATTCACGTTCTGGTGTGCGATTCAACCGGATGGACCAGGTGTGCAGCGCCGCCATGCGTGAAATCGAGGTGCCGGGTCGGCCTGGAAAGGGCATTGGCTGCCTATTCGATCACTACTTCAGCGTCGATGAGAATGGGCTTCCGCCCCCTGTCGGCTCACGACGTCGCAACCTTTCAATGGACGGCAAGTGGACTAGGGCGCGTGAGATCCTTTCGACACCGCTCTGGATCGCCCTCCGAGGCTGGCATCTGTCGCGAAGCAAGGACGCCAAAGAAATCGTCGAGAGTTGGCTCTCGACCACCTGGGACTTCAATGGCCAACGCAAGTACCTCTACAGCCACCTCGTCGACCGGCTCCCACCGTCGATCAACAACTTCCTTAGCGAAGCGGAGATGTACCGATCAGGTGCCTTCCGGTTCGATGTGTCTGGTCACGAGAACTCATGGCTGGCTCTCCAAGACCTGCAGACGCTCTCGGTTCTGTCAGGTCTCCGTGGACTCGTGCTGCTGTTCGACGAGTTCGAAGACGTGATCCAGAACCTGGGCCGCATCGACTACCAGCGCAGCGCGTTCGCCAACCTCATCGACTTGATGAGTCACGAGCGTTTCGACGGATGGAAGTACTTTGCCGTGACTCCCGAGTTTGCATCTCGCTGCCGGACCCGTCTGCTGGAGAAGGGTCAGTACGACTTCCCGGTCTCGATGTTCGATGACCTCGAGCGCATCGAGATGTCTCCAGTCGGTGAACAGGAGTTCCTCGAACTCGGTAAGAAGGTCCGTGAACTACACGGCATCGCCTACGACTGGGACGCGCAGAGCGAGTTTTCCGACGGGAAACTCGCGAGCCTAGTCACCAAGCTGTACTCCAAGTCGTCGGCCGATCAGGTGCGACAGGCGATGGTCGGTCTCGTCAAGGCACTCGACTCCGCCCTCGAGGCTTGATGTGACCGCTCAACTGAGCCCATTCGTCGGCCAGGCCTTTTATGGCAGTTACCACGATCTCCGACCGATCCAAAAGGCCGCCGTCGCGCCAATCCTTGCGGGTCAGGATGTGCTGATCCGCTCGGCAACGGCTTCAGGAAAGACCGAGGCGGCGATGGCTCCGCTCATCGATCGCCTGCTCCCCGTCATTCGTGAGGCTGCCGGCGTCACGATCATCGTGGTTTCACCGACAAGGGCGCTCGTTAACGACCTCTGCCGCCGGCTTGCAGATCCGCTCGCCAACTTGGGAGTTCGGGTCGGCATTCGGCACGGTGAGCGCGACCAACTCGCACTCGTCGACAAACCCCATGTTCTCCTGACGACTCCAGAGTCGCTCGACGGACTCGTCAGCCGCCGAGAGAAGTCGTTGCTGGGAACCAAGGCAGTGGTACTCGATGAAGCCCACCTCCTTTTCAACACGCAGCGTGGGCTTCAGGTCGGCATCACTCTTCATCGCCTTGAGCTATGGCTCGAAGTCGAGCTCCAAACGGTCGGGCTCTCGGCCACTATCGGTTCTGCAACGGAGGTCTGGGGCTTCTTCCGGCCGGGGCGCTCGGTCGTGGATATCGCGGCACCGGGCAGCAGACCTCTGGACTACCGCATCCGTCTGGAGGAATCGGAGGTGGATCTCGCCGCTCGGGTGAGTTCCTTGACCGACCAGAAGGTGCTCATCTTCGTGAACTCCCGCAAGGAGTGCGAGGCAATCGTGGATCGACTCCGCAGCAGCGGAGTCGATCGGCGAGTGTTCGCTCACCACTCGTCACTTGCCAACGACCGCCGCCTCCACGTCGAGAAGACCTTCTCCGACATCGACTCGGGAGTGTGCGTCGCCACATCGACACTCGAACTCGGCATCGACATCGGCTCGATCGACCTAGTCATCCTCTACGGGGTACCGGCGAACTGGCAATCACTCGCACAACGCGTTGGGCGAGGCAATCGAAAGTCCTCGCGCATCGATGCCGTGTTCTGCGTCCCTCGAAGAAGCAAAGACCCTGTCGGTTTCATAGAACGTCTCTCGTTCCAGGCACTGCTAGCCGAGATGTACGATGACGAACCGCGAACAGTTGCTGCACAAGCATTGATCGGTGCCTACGCTCAACAGCTGTGCTCCGAACTCGACGCTGTGGGCCAATTTGTCGGCATCGACCGGCTCGCCGCCATCGGTCGGCCATGGCGACACCTCGGTCGCGACACCACCCTAGAGACCCTCGATGCACTGACAGACGAGGGCATCCTCCAGAAGCACCCCGCCTACAAGCGGTTCGGGCCCGATGAAGGCCTCCATCAACTTCGTGAGCGTTGGCAAGTGTGGTCGAACTTTGTCGGCAGCGGACATAGCATCGATGTGCGCACCAGCTCTCGACACGTTGGACAGATCAGCACCCGCAACCTGGCAACGCTGCACCAGGGTGACGTCTTCCTGTTGGGTGGTCGACGGTTGCGCGTTGACGGCATCAGTCCGCGTGAAGTCACCGTGACCCCCACAACCGCAAGCCCAACTCGCGAAGTGGAGCAAGGCGGTTCTCGGATGATGCCCAGCCAGACACTTGCTGACTGGATCCGCCGGGTGATCTGCGCCTCAGCTGAAGCGGAGAACGTCCACCCACGAGCCGAAGCTGACCGGCTCACCGCCCTCGTCGAGCCGATCCGGGCGACGCTCCAGGCGGATGAGATCCCGCTATACATGGCAGGCGGGAAATACCACTACCTCACGTTCGCCGGCCCGCTAATCAACGGCGCCTTGGCTGCCCGGTTCGGGGTGCCAAACCACACCGACTCAATCGTGCTCACCACTGAACGCCTGCTCGATGTTGCCGCGATTCCCAAGTCAATCGCTGAGCTGGCACCCGGCGCGCTCAGCTCACCCCGCGAGCGCACCCAGTTCCAGAACTTTCTGCCCGACCACCTCATCGACCAAGAGGACCAGTCGATACTGATGAGTGATCCGGCACTCGCCGAGATCCTCCACCGTCTCCGAACGAGTCCCATCGCTAGGGTCCACGCTGCCCCGTTGCTGAGCGCGATTGGACTGCTGACCTGACTAGGCGGGCCCAGGGCAAACTTCGCCGCTAGTGTGATCGTCCAGATGTCGAAGGCGTCTTTTGGTGATGGCTTCAACGGCTTCCCAGATAATCGGCGATTACAGCTGATGTCCGCGCTGATACCACCCACTCCCAGTGCACCCTTGCTCGAGTAAGCCCCACGAACAGCCGTCGCTTCGCCCTTTCATCAAGCACCTCAAAGTCGATCTCACTCAAGACCACGGCCGGTGCTGCCTGGCCTTTGAAGCGATGCACTGAGTCGGCGAGTAGTTCTCCCTCGGTCCAAATGGGTATGCCGCCATCGCCGTATGTGCCGCTGAATTTGCGCAGTTGCCAAGGGCCCAGCTTCTCCGCCGTGAGCAGAGCCGAACTGGAAGCGCCCCGCACTGTGAGAAGTGCGATCTGCTCTATTTCAAACCCACGCGCCAGGCACGCCTTTACCGCGCCCTCTGTCTTTGCCAAAAGGTCTGACTCGCTGCCATCGTACTGCCGCGGTTCGCTCCATTGACCTGGCCACGCGCCGGGCGAGCGCACCGGCTTTTCCGTCAGTTGAAGTGCGTTGATAAGGTCGGTGACCATGCGCGGCGAGCGGTGGTTGTCCGGCGAGCACACGATGACCTCGTCAGGAATATCAAACGGCTCGCGGTCTTTGTAGAGCACTTGCTCCGGGTCTTCCAACAGCAGCGCCTGGCCGGTGGGCTTGAGCAGGCCGAGCAGGGTCTGAACCCACTCCGGCTTAAAGTCCTGCATCTCGTCCACCACCAACACATCGAGCCAAGGCTCTTGCTCGGCGAGTAAATCCGCAGCGCGAGCGGCGACTGTCGTCCAGATGTCCATCTGCCCGAAGTCCGGTGGCTCGCCGGCATCACGCAGGGTTTGCACAGCCATCTCGTGAAAGGTCTCCACCCGCACTCGCGGCGGCGCGATGTGCCCCAGATGGTCGGCCAGCGCCCGGTTAAAGCAGAAGTACCCCGCCTTGAACCCCGCCGCATCCGCTGCGCGCAGCTGGTGCAGTGCCAACTGTGTCTTGCCCGAGCCGGCCGTCGCGACCACCCGGATGATCCGGGCCGGCGTATAGATGCGTGGCACCCAGGTTGCTAGCCCGCTCGAGAGACGCGTGGTGTGTTCGGTCAGCTGGCCTGTGAGCGCCGAGACGTCGGGCTCGATGTCGAGCATCTGCGAGAGGAAGTCGATGACGCCCTGGCGGCGTTCAGGGTCCAGCATACCGACATCTAGGATGTCCCGCACCCGGTAGGGGAGGTGGGCCATCTCGCTCGAATCGACAATGCGCGTGCGCGGTGAATCCATGGTCGCGCCCTTTACTCGGGCTTGCGGCAACACGATCAGCGTGTGCACGTTTACGGGCAGACCAGCGGCTTCGAGGCGGCGGCGCATCCCTTGATAAGTGCGGCTGATTTGCGCTTGTACAGACTTGCGCCCTTCGCGGTACTGCTTAAAGACTTCGCCGCCTTCCAAGTCCACCGCGCCGGCTTTGACCTCGATGATCAGCAGATCGCCCGCCTGGTTGACCACCACGATGTCGGCTTCCCCGTGTTGCTCGCGTCCGCCATCCGCGCGCGTCCATCCCACGCTGTGGAAGAGCGCGTAGGCCTCCGGGAGTTCGTGCTCAAGCGTCCGCAGCACTTCGAGCTCCGTGTTCAGTCCGCCCTGGCTGTCGGCGGAAGGAAGCAGATCGGGGAAAAGTCTTGCCATGGGTGCTAGCGATGTAAGTTGATACGGGTATGGCGCGGGGGCAGTACGCGAGCCAGACGATAGGGGTTTCAATTGGTTTATGAGGCGGATTTGGTGCGACAAGACCTTCGCAAGGCGACTTCCTCTGTACCAAATCCGAAGCAATAAGCTGACTGCCTCCCGCAAACCATGCTTGACATGAGTATCCACTATGCTAATCTAATGCGGGCGCCGATTTGCCACTTGCGGGCGCTTTACAAGTACAGCTAAACGGACTCGTGGAGCCCGCTTGCTGACGCTTGCGGGCTTTTTGCTTGCAGGCTCAGCCTGTGAGCCTCGCGAACTGTAGTGTGGCGTTTCCGAGGGAGGATTCCCATGAACCGTCGAGTACAGCCTGGCGACATCGCCATCAGCGTCAATACCGATCTGCCCGAGAACGCCGGCCTTCTGGTTGAAGTGCTTGCCGTCAACGTCGTCGACCCCATTTGGGGCGATCGCCACGGGCCGCTTTGCCGGGTGCGCAGTGCGGGTGATCGCCCGATCCACATCAACCGCGCAATCGACGGCGAGTGGCGACGGCAGATCGTGCGCGAAGCCACGGCTCCCGAAAGCCGTTTAAGGCCGATCACGCCGCCAGAGGGCGAGCTCAAGCAGGACAAGAAACTCGAACTGCTAACGCAGTGAAGTTCGGTCTGGCCCACCTCACGGGCTGGGGGATTTCACCGAATTGCGGCCCCGGCACTTTGCCGAACTCGCTAAAGAGGAGACTCACATGAGTACTGTTTTTAGTGGCATCGACCTGGACTATCGCCCGAAGACCTACTTCTGGGCCCGCGACCTCAAGCTCAAGTTGCCCAGCGACATCGCCGGGGCCGAGCGCCGGCGGCTTTACGAAGCAGCAGTGGAGGGGGGCGAGCCCTCCGTATTCCTGACCGATCCGGATTTCTCTTCGGAGCAATTGAATCCCGGGTTGCGTCAGGCTTGGGGCGGGTTCCATCCCAGTCATCTGGGCGGGGAGTTTCTCCCGCGGCGGCGCAACGAGGAGGTGGAGATTGCCCGCATCGTCATCAACTCAGTGACGAGCGATGTGACTTGCGTGTACGCCA
>Ga0214921_10004303_pt1 | contig 21039 bp, 18 predicted proteins | sample LL1505_MetaG_FD_177992 | JGI IMG/M metagenome (GOLD analysis project Ga0214921, IMG submission 177992) | Freshwater microbial communities from Lake Lanier, Atlanta, Georgia, United States - LL-1505 | ecosystem: Environmental > Aquatic > Freshwater > Lake | place: USA: Georgia | collected...
GAGGCAAGTTGTTTTGCGAGACTCGTCATGAGCATCGTGCAACTCAGGAGGGTGCGGGTCCTAGCACCGAGAGAAGCGAACGTGGAAGGACTCAAGTTCGCGGACGTGGTGGACGTGGCGGTCGCGTAGATAGTGGAGGTCGCGATGGTCGTGGAGGAAGTGAGTGGATGCTTGTTCGCCGCGATCATGCTGAGCAGTCAGATTCACGTGGACCTGGACGCGGGCGCGGACGTGGAGGCGCGCGTGTAGAGGGTCATTCGGAGAGACAATCTTCTCGCACACAGTCAACTCCTGCTGCTGCACCTGCACTTGCACCTGCACCTGCACCTGCACCTGCACCTGCACCCGCGACACAAGAGGTAGATAGCATCGGCGATGTTCCTGCAACTCCTCGTGCGGGTTCTAAGAAAGCACCTCGTCAGTCTAAACCATCCGCTTAAAAAGTTATGTACTGGACCAATACCATACGGACCAATATAAATTAATTTGTTAGTATTTTTACGTTTCTAACAAATGAATTAAACTAAAAATAAATCAACATGTAGCATATATTGATTTATTTTTTCATTGTTAGCTGCAATCTTCTTATTTTTTGTTTTTTCGATAAATATTTACTTCTTTTTACTAGTGAATATTTTTTTCCATGAAACCTTAACAACTTGGGTTTTTTTTTACATGTAAACGCGGCATGTCGAATACCCTTACGGCGAAAGACGGTATCATTGCAAATACCGATTGCGCGAGCCTCGTCTTTATCCGGGTCATTTGTATCCTCTTTGACTTTTTTAATACACTTGCATAACTTGTCAGCAAGTATTTCTTCCGCTTTACTTTTTATTTGTTTTGAAGAATCGGATGTAGAAAAGGGTATGTTATAATAATTTAATATTTTTTCATAATCACTTTTAGTTAAAATACCCATAATTATGTAATTATATTAAGTTATATTAAAGTTATATTAAAAGTAGATAATATTTTTTATATTTATATATTTATATTTTATATTCGTCCTAAATGCCTAAATTAGTAAAAGACAAAAACAAAAACAAAAACAAAGACAAAGACAAAGACAAAGACAAAGACGAAGATGAAGAAAAAGACAAAGATTTTAAAAAAAAAGTGGTTGTATTTGATTTAGATGAAACGTTGGGATATTTCGGACAATTTGGGGAGATTTGTAATTATATAGACAAATTCTATAAAAATCCAAATAAGTCATATAGTATTTTTAACGAACTGATGGATTTATACCCTGAATTTATTAGACCCAATATTATGAATATTTTAAAATATTTATTACAAAAAAAGAAAGAAAATAAATGTCAAGCTGTTATGATTTATACAAACAATACAGGCGAACGAAAATGGGCAGAACACATTAAAGGTTATTTTGAACACAAGTTACATTCAAAAATATTCGAACAAATAATAGCCGCATTTAAAATAAACGGAAAAATTGTTGAAATAAATAGAACATCGCATGATAAAAGCGTTGACGACTTCATTCGATGTACTAAACTACCCTCCGATATTGAAATATGCTTCATAGATGACTTGTTTCATCCTAAGATGAGCACCGATAACGTATACTATATCCATGTAAAAAAATATAAGAATATTTTGCCAGAAAATGAAATGATAACCCGGTTTATAAATTCGCCTCTTTCAAATGATATAAAAAATAAAGATGTATTCAAAGAGCTTTTTATGTGTAATGTATTATACGAAATAGTAGAAAAAAGTAAAGAGAGACATGAGATAGATGTAATTGTAGGCAAAAAAATGCTGGAACATATAAAAGAATTCTTCGGAAAAGATGAAACTATAATGCAGCTTAATATGCATAGTAAAAATCGAAAGTCATTCAAAAAAGCAAACAACTGCAAAACAAGTAATAATAAAACACTTAAAAAAATAAATAAAAACTAAATATAAAAAATATGAAATTATTTTTATATTTAATAGCTCATAGCTCATAGCTCATAGCTCATAGCTCATAGCTCATAGCTCATAGCTCATAGCTCATAGCTCATAGCTCCTTCTTTCGCTGTTCAAGCGCACGCGCGTGTTTCTTCGTTTTTTTGTGACTGTTCATATTAAATAACTGAACTTCGCACCCACACTCGCAAATAATCTTCGTCTTCGCCTTCTCGAGAATTTCCTCTCTTCTTTTTTGGTAATAGTCCTTGTTGTAATTTTTTATCTTATCACCCTGTTCTCTGTTATAATTTTTTTGGTATTCTAATTTTTTATCCCTATTCCTATAATAGTATCCGCACTTTTCATTCTCTTCTCCAGTGCAAGCTCCCTCGCAAATATTATTGCGGTTGATATTGGGACACTCGTCATTCATGTTATTTTTGATGACAGTGATGTTGATAATGTCATTGTTGATAGTTTCGCGCGTTTCGCACGTGACATTCAAGATGCGCGATATTGTAGACAAATCGATTTTAATTTTCTTCATCTTTCGGACAACCGGGACGACTCCTTTGGTATCCTCGTTCAAGGAAGGAAGAGGAGTCGTCTCGTGTGTAACAATTGATGAAGCCATTCGGAGGTGATGGTGATGGTGGTGGTTCTTTATTTTCTTCTACCTAAACATATGCCCCGTTTTTTTGTTTCAATTTTTTCGAGCTCCTAAACAACCCAAAAATAAAAATAGAGTACGGTATCGCCGCACAATCACCCAAGTTTTTACCCGAGCTTGGTATAAGAACGACAATAAAATTCGTCAATTTTTCCTAAAAATACTGCATTACTTTCCGTGTGTCTTTTCATTACATCGGGTGTCATCGTAACATCAGTGACCAAAACCTTCTTCCCATCTCGCATCCAGTATGTATAAGGCGGACTTTTTATTGACGTCGAAGATGAAGACACCCAAGTTTTTAATTTGTGTTCCGGCGGATTTTGTATTCTTTTTGACTGAATTTCCTCGGAAAACCACCCATAGTATTCAATACAGGGTTCTTTGCCAATAGCACTATATGAAAACTGTTTTTGCGTATCCAATATTTGTTCCAAAAGAGTGCGCGCATCATGACCTTTAGAGTTTGATAAACTTGTCATATAGTAAACAATTGAAATGATGTTTCTTCTTTTATTCTTCTCTTATTTATAAATAGAGTTAATTATTTTCAATTTTCAGTTAAAAATAATTAATATTATAAAGTAATTTTTTTATGAATGTATTACCGCCGAAAACGCCGTCTTGAAGTCCCGCGACGTTTATGCGACCGCCGTCTCTTGACAAGTCTTCGTTTTTTGGTACGACTGCTTCCACCACCAAACTGAGAAAAAGCAACCCCTTTTGTTTTACCCATACCCATACCCATACCCATACCATTCTTATTATTCTTTTTTTTATTATTTGTGTCGATATTGTTCGTATTGTTCTTATTGTTCGTATTGTTTTTATTCGTTAAGATAACAATAGACTTATTCATTTCTTTTTTTCCTTTCCCTTTTTTAGTTAGTATCCATTTTTTCAAGTCTTCATAACTACGGTCGCCTTTATAATGTTCAGGCATGTTGTGTCTACCTGGTTGAAAGTATAATATTGTAGGGAATCCCGAAACAGCCGGATTTATTCCATGGTTTTTAAACATGTCCATACTGCCACTTTCGATGGCTCCTAAAATAATTTCGTTCTTATATTTATCCTTGAGTTCTGTTATTAATTTATTCCAAGAGGGTTTCATAGTTTCGCAGTGCCCACACCCGTTCATATAAAATAATACGATACCGTGCTTTTTTTTTAATTCCATAATTTCAGAATCGGTTATTATTTTAGGTTCATTGTCATTTCCAAACATTCGTGTCTTATATAATTATTAAATATTATTTTATAAACATATGTTGTAATATTTTTTTATAATAAAATAGTATATAATATAAAATATAAACGATGTTAAAAAATGTATCAATCATTTTTTTATTTATAATGGTTACATATTTTGTATTAAACTATACATCGGCGAACTTTAAAGAAGCATTAACAATGCCAGGAGTTAATACGAACTGCCCCAACGTTTTAATACAAAAAGGAGCGCTTCTTTATTTATATAACTCTAAGAAAAAGGAAGTCCCTGGTGTAAACCCGGTTATATTTAATAATTTAGAAGAATATGTAGAATTCGTCGAATTTCAACGCGCAACGGGAAATATATGCCCCGTTTTATACCTGCAACACTCAAGCGAAGCCAACGGCACAGAGTCATATAAAATTCGCCCCGGTCCTACAAATCTATTAGGCGGATTAAGCGGCGTACCCGCTTCCGGTTTTCCTTCTACCCCGCCGCCGCGAAATTATGTTACACCTATTTTAGACGCATCGCGCGAACAACCTCCTTTTAATGTCAACTCTTATCACTGTTTTAACTATAATGATACTGATCAAGGTGATTTTACACCCGATATGATGCTTGACTATATCACGCAGTCAACAGGACATAGCCCAAATCCCATGGATTCGAATTGGGGAGGTGCCGACTTCACACAAACACTTGTCGATAAAGGATACTTCACAAAAGGTGAAGTAAAAAGATAAATCATAGTATATACTACACCACACTACACCACGCCACATACCATCACACCCCCGCCCCACTAACTATTTACCTGCGCATAAAAACTTTTTAATATTATCGACACAATTTTTATTGATTTTCCGCGTAACACCTTGTTCCGTCTTTATCATAAACGTATTTAAACACGCAGCGTCTTTTTCAAGTTGATATAAGAGATTTTGTACTGTCTTATATTCACTCATAAGTTGCGTAGCTGTTTTTGAATTTATACCAGGTATGCATGACAACATGATTATATTTATATTTTCAGGAGTTATATATTCATTCTTTTCTTTATGACCTTTAAGAACACCGCAATATTTTTCACTTTCCTCGGTATCCATTGACGTCGATTCTTTTATACTTTCCCCCGAACTACACACAACTGGTGCAGTAAGGTCGTAATATGGTTTTCTATTTTTTTCAGTTACACTAGTTTTATTATGTTTACTGGCAAAATAAATAATCGTATCTGCTGTTTCACATATTGTGTTTGTTCTCAATACCGAAAATCCTTTATAATATAGAAGCGAGAACATACAACTAATAAGTGTTTTTTTCGAAATATGCGTTCGTTTTTCGTTATACCTTTCAATGTCCCCTTCAATAATATAAACGATATTGTGATTATGTATAGGTTCTTTATCTAATCGAAATGACTGTTCACTATATCTACCGTCTTTAATACTAGCAGCCAAATCGGTAAGCGTCTTCCTTTCAAAAATAATGAGAGGTTTTCCCGACTCGTCTTCAAAAACAACATCGCCGATGTGAAGTTGTTCTATTTTCATTTTATGTAATTTCGCATTTTCTCTCGGTTCTGTTACATCTCCTTGTAATAATATATCATTGCTCACGTCATTGCTCACATCAACATTGTCAAACAGATGGAGAGGAACTAAGCAACCATTCTTGCTGTGGTTGCTCTGTTTGCTCTGCTTCGACGAATGTTCATGAATAGGTGTAGGAGATTCCAGCAAATTTGCTTCTATTCTTCTTTCAATTAAAGGTATCAAGTCTGTCTCACGATTGTCTATTTTTATTACCATGCCCGTATAAGACATTTGCGATGCTATTTTCTTGCGTATATATAATATGTGTCTTAATTTTTATATTGTTTACTTACATATATTGTTTACTTACATATATTGTTTACTTACATATATTGACATACGTAATAACTATATGACACAAGCGGTATCATATAGTTATTATAGAGATGAGATAGTTATAGATAACAAAAATTACAACATGGGTCCGGAGTTGCGAGGAAAATTATACTTTTGTCTAAAATTAAACAAATAGTTGGCATTTAAGGCAGGAACCGCAATCTGCGATCTTTGCGCAAAAGGTATCATAAACCCTGTTGCGGATGGTTGTGCGCCACCCTTCTTCATCCCACCACCATTATTTAAATTGGTACCTATACCGTCGGTTGAACCTGGTCCGCTAAACAATACGCGACGAGCTATAGCTGACCTTCCATTTCTACTTCTTTGTCCGTTTCTTTGAGGCATTGATTGTTCTATATAATCTTATAATATTAAATTTAAAAGATTATATAATATGAAAAGTTATACTCAAATAAGAGCAAAACAGCAAAACAGCAAAACAGCAAATATTTTAAACACTTGTCTGATAACCGTTACCAAAGAGGCGTCTGATACCAGGACGGTTCTGCATTCTTCCAATACCACCTGAACCTTTATTGAACGTAATCAAACCATTTCTTCTCAAATACTCAAAACCCTCTCTGCATCCAGTAGGAATACATTGGTCATTGCAATAACTTGTCTGCTTTCTATAGATAGCACTGTTAATTGCAAGTACACCTATCGTTGGAGGCAATCCAGCCATACTTCCAAAAATGCACCCTCTGTTAGTAAGAGAACTTATTGCCGAAACTCTTCTAGGACCACTTAAAACCATTTTATTTTATTATATATATGCTAAATATAAAAATTCTTATAGTATTTATTTTTATTTTATAATATTTTTATTTTATAATATCTACATTTTTAAACTAAATTAAATTGAAATGATTTAAAGTTAAATTCATAATAATTACTATAAAACCAGATATTCACCGACATTCATTCCAACACAACCACAGCCATATCCACAGCCACAACCACAGCCACAAAGATAAATGTCCACTACCAAAGAATTTGAAAGTTCTCCATCGAATTCTCCTAAATTAAATACATCGCAAACACAAACCACACAAGGGAAAAATATATTAAATGACATGGATATTATTCAATGCGATGATGGATACATATTTAACCCATATAATCAAGAAAATAGAGAGATTACATTGAGCGAAGTTCAATCTATTCTTTCGTCATATGGTATTCCAACACAGTTGAACAATTTTGAACTATATCGTCGAGCGTTTATTCACGCTTCATACACGAAACGACCCCAATTGGAAAATACCAGAGAAAATATTAAAATTATGCCACAACCTGCAAACTGTATGCCCCTGAGAACAAAATCAAATGAACGCCTCGAATTTATCGGCGACGGAGTACTAGAATGTATTACAAAATATTACCTATATCGCAGATTTCCTAAAGAAAATGAAGGCTTCATGACTGAAAAAAAGATAGCAATTGTAAAAAATGAATCGATTGGTAAGTTGGCTTACGATATGGGACTGCATAAGTGGTTTATTATTTCGAAACATGCCGAGGAAAAACACACACGCACAAATCTAAAAAAGTTGGGATGTTTATTTGAAGCCTTTATAGGAGCACTATTTCTGGACTTTAATAAAATAACAGTACATGATGAAGACAAATGGTTTGAAAATGTATTTGTTACGGGTCCGGGGTTTCAAATGGCTCAAAAATTTATAGAAGCCGTATTTGAACGGCATATTGACTGGATAACTCTTATTAAAAATGACGACAACTACAAAAATATTCTACAAGTAAAAATACAGAAGGAATTCAAAACGACGCCTGATTATTTAGAGATACAGCACGATATTGATATGGGGTATACTATGGGTGTTTATTTATGTCTTGGGAAAGAAATATATCAAGTTGACTACAGAAAAGCAATAAACTATGGTGAACTGAAATCATTTACTAAAATTCGAGAAATATATGAAGAGAAGGGACATGTATTAGTTCACTTTGCTTCTGGAACACACAAGATTAAAAAAAAGGCAGAACAAATGGCTTGCGAATTTGCCCTTCAAAACATTTGATGCATGGTACAGTAACATTCACTTATTAACAATAATAAAAGTATTTACCTATTTTTATTATTGTTGTTATTGTTGTATATAGTAATTATTTGTATATAGTAATTATTTGCATATAATAAATATTTGTATATAGTAATTATTTGCATATAATAAATATTTGTATATAGTAATTATTTGCATATAATAAATATTTGTATAAATATAATATAATATAATGGCAGACCAAGAGTATGAAAGTCTTACATCACAAATAAAAAGTTTAAAACAAAGGTTATCCGATTCAGCTGGTAATCCGCAAGAAGCAAAAGAAATAGAAGAAACAATACAAAGGCTACAAAGTAAAGCAGTCTCCTATGGTGAACGCTATGGAACTACTGTCGCACCTGCAACTGAACGCGCATCATCCCCAGCACAAGCAGTTGTGAATGACCCATATATGCAAGCCGAAGATGATGAATCGGTAAATGTAGCAGAATCTGCGGCTGTCGCTGTATCTCAAAAAGGAAAAATACAAAGAGATGAACTATCCGAAAGAGCAAGAGAAAATTTACTACAAATTTCACAGGCATCCGACGTAGGACCTGAAGTTCAAGCTCTTCCTAGTGGAAAACCCGGCATAGATTATGCACAACAAAATATGATACGTCAACTTCAAACAACATTGGCACCAGCATTTGTTTTAGAAAGACTTGAAAAAAAACCTATCCCTACATCCCAAACAAAATCCGCAGAAAAGACAGACCCACAAAAACCCAAACCACAAGCAACACAAAAAATAAAAATTACATTCAGAAAATATGCGGAGCCAGTAGCAGGTGAAGCTGAAGATGTTCAAGGCGTCAGTACAATAGACAAGCGCGCAGAAGACCTAGTAAATCGCGCCGATGTTTTAGAAAGACTTCGCACAGTTTTACATGTTCACGTATCTAAACCAAGCGAATTTAGTAAACCTCAAAGTCAACGTAGTAAAATATCCACGAAACAGCCTCACTCTTTTATTCCTGATGCCGCAGCCGCTGAGGCAGATACTTCTCTGCTTACACGACAGATTGTTATCATACGAAAACTACCCTCTCGTATATTCCTCGTGGAAGATGCTTCTCTCGTTATGGGTGCCACCGCCGAGCCATCAAAGTTGGGTACAGGAATAGAAATGGGAATGGGAATGGGAACGGGAAAGAGTATAGGAGCACTCGCTGTCTCATCAAAGCGCTTCAGTGAAAAACCAGTTTGGGGATTAGTATCCGAAGAAATAGAAAAAATGGAAATAAAGGGCGAACTTGTTATGAATCGGCTACCAAGGCGCCCTTTGCCTAGTGTGTCTGCATCCCAATACTATATGAACAATCGTCAAAAATTTGTTAACTTTATTAATGAACTTTTTATGACGTACCATGAAGAGCTTGCTAGTCAAAAGGAACAAATTTCGTGCGACCCCGCCGCAAATTCCGAATTTTCTCTCTTAACGCATCAAAAAATAGTTCGCGATTATTTAAATGTATATACACCATATCGCGGCTTGTTACTGTACCACGGTTTAGGAAGTGGTAAAACGTGCTCTTCTATCGCAATTGCAGAGGGGCTAAAAACATATAAAAACGTCATCGTAATGACACCTGCATCATTGCGCCGAAACTATATCGAAGAAATGAAAAAATGCGGCGACGAAATTTATAAGAAAAACCAATTCTGGGAGTTTATCCCAATTGTAAGCAAAACCGACCCCATGGTACAAACACTGTCTACTATTTTACAACTAAAAGATACTTTCATAGTTAAAAATAGAGGCGCATGGCTCGTAAATGTGAAAAAACCGACAAACTATGTTTCCCTATCTACGGACGAAAAAGCGAGTCTAGAAAGTCAAATAGAGCAAATGATAGATGCAAAATATACATTCCTCAACTATAATGGTATGCGAATGAGTAACTTGAAAACACTATCATCCGACTTTACACAGAACCCCTTTTCAAATCACGTAGTTATCATCGATGAAGCGCACAACTTTATTAGTCGAATTGTAAACAAATTAAAACGCCCTACATCACTCTCAATGCGGCTATATGATATGTTAATGACCGCCGATAATGTCAAAATAATTCTTCTTACCGGAACACCTGTTATTAACTACCCCAATGAAATCGCTATTATTTTTAATATATTGCGCGGTTACATTAAAACCTGGAAGTTCCCCCTCCAAATAGGCTCTCAATCAAAAATCGACAAAAAAGTACTACTGAAAATGTTCGAAGGAGTAAATAGTCTTGATTATTTAGATTATAACGACAGTTCCCACGTATTAACCGTAACGCGTAATCCATTCGGTTTTTTAAATTTAGACGACAAAGGACAATACAATGGCGTATTGCGCGTATCACCAGAAGGTGAGACCCCTAATTTAACGGATGCCGAATTTGAGAAACTAGTTCTTGGTACATTAAAGATGCGAGATATTAGTGTTACACCGGGAAGTATCACGATAGAAACGTTTAAGGCGTTACCTGATTCTTTGGATGCTTTTCGTTCTTATTTTATTAACTCTGAAACGGGACAAGTAAAAAATATAAATATGTTTCAGAGGCGAATCATTGGATTAACCTCGTACTTTCGTAGTGCACAAGAACAGTTGATGCCCAAGTATGATAAAGACATGGACTTTCGTGTAGTGGAGGTGCCGATGAGCGACCATCAATTTCTGGCATATGAAAAGGCGCGTAGTGCCGAACGTAAACTGGAAAAGAAGTCGAAATCGAAGAAAAAGCCGGGGGCAAAAGCGTCAGCATCGGGAGCTGGAGCTGGAGGAGCAGGAGGAGAAGACATATATGAAGACGCGGTATCTACCTACCGTATTTTTTCGCGGTTGTTTTGCAACTTTGTATTTCCGACAGAAATAGGAAGACCATTGCCAAAGGAGGACGTAGATGTTGAAGGTGCAATTCGCGAAGGTGCGAACGAAGAAGATGTTGATGCAATAAAAGCGACAGAACGATTGGATAATCCGAATGGAGAGCATACAACGGACGAAGTCGAAGAATTAGCACAGGAGATATCGGGGAAAATGGATACTACATATGATAAAAGAATAGCAGCGGCTTTGATGCAACTGAAGAGCGGTATGATGCGTTTTTTAACAAAACAACCCCAAGGAGAGTTGCAAACATATAGTCCCAAGTTTTTAGCAATGTTGGAAAATATACAGGACCCGCAACACGAAGGGTTGAATTTGATATATAGTCAGTTTCGTACATTGGAGGGGATAGGTATTTTTTCACTCGTTCTCGAAGCAAATGGGTTTGCGCGATTCAAGATTCGCAAAAATGATTCCGGTAACTGGATGTGCGATATAAGTGACGAAGACCAAGGTAAGCCGATGTTTGCTCTATATACCGGCACAGAGACGGATGAAGAGCGTGAGATAATAAGAAATGTTTTTAATAGCACATGGGATTATATTCCAGTAACAATGAGAGAACAACTAGCTCCGAAATCGGCAAACAACTTTATGGGGCAAATTATAAAAGTTCTCATGATTACTGCTTCAGGTGCGGAGGGTATTAGTTTACGCAATGTTCGTTATGTGCATATTATGGAGCCATACTGGCATCCTGTACGAATAGAGCAAGTAATTGGGAGGGCTAGGCGCATTTGTAGCCACAATGATTTAAAGGAGGAGAGGCTCCGAACAGTCAACGTAATGTTATATGTGATGAGTTTTACTCCGAAACAGATGAGCGAAGATTCGTCGCTTGAGCTCAGAATGAACGACGTTAGTAAGCGCGATGCTAGAAAACCGTTAACAACCGACCAATCGCTATTTGAAATATCTACTATAAAAGAGGAAATCAATCGTCAGTTGCTTATGGCGGTGAAAGAAGCATCCATCGATTGCTCGATACACAGGAATGTCGCCTCCAAAGAGAAACTGAAATGTTTCACATTCGGTGTAGTGAAATCTGACAAATTCTCTTACGCTCCCTCTATTGACAATGAAGAATCTGACGCATCTGTGGCTCAAAATACAAAAGAAACGGAACTAAAATTGGTAAAGCTTACACTCACAGTAGGCGGTGTTAAATCGGATTATGCATATGACAAGGTTACCAATAATGTATATGACTACAATAGCTACCTGGCTGCAAAAGAAATGGGAGGTGAACCATTAATGGTTGGTAGAATAATGGAGAAAGATGGGAGCAGGTCGTTTGTTAAAATGAGCGCAGCATCGGCAGCAGCAGCATCGGCGCCACCTGTTGAAGCAAAATCCAAAAAACCGGAGGGAGGTGTTGCCATGTCAAGAAAACCGTCAGATAGTGGAGCGGCAAAGAAGGTATCTAGTGTTGCTGCCAATCCCAAGGACCAATAGAAACAATAAAAACATGAGATGTTACAGAAGCGTGAGATTAATCGAAATTCGTGTACAAAATACATAATATATAATCATAACCATAAGTGATTACATATTAAAAAATAGAATCTCATTTCACAACACATCTGTTTTCTGTGATAGTAACTCTAGAATTCTATCTTGGGTCTGTTTTATAGATTCGATGTAGTTTTGCATTTTATTTATCTTTTCATCTAATTTCGCATATTCTCTCGAATCTGTAACATCTCTAGTTTTATCAAGAGTATCATGTTGCATGTTCCTATCGAAATACTCACACCCATCATCGTAATCTGTCATAAATTCGTCTAGAGGTATTATACTACCATCTGAAAAATTTGTTCTTTTTAACTTAGAAAGGAATGATAAGTTATCATTATTTACTGCATCATGCGACATTGTCGTACTTTGACTAGCGTGACTCATTCCATCTTTATCGTATAAAATTTCCTCGTTATTTTCTTCATTAAATGATACATTTTTTTTAGACACAATCGAAGGTTGTTCACTTGGACGCTCACTTGGACGCTCACTTGGACGCTCACTTGGACGCTTTATATTATGTGAACGTTTTATAGCAATAGAAGCATTTAAAGCATTTGTCACAGGATCATTTGACCCTGTTATCCATTCCTCTGCATTCTTAGAAGTGTTATCTTTACTTGTATTTACTACAAGTTGTTCTAACTCTCTCTGACGAGATGATAGAGCATCAGCTAGTAATTTCTCCATTTCATCACTAGCTAATTTATTATCATTTGTGCTACTATCAGAAAAATCAATAGTTGTTGGTTTTTTATTATTCATCATGGTATCCATTTCTTCCTGTTTCTCTTTTAAACGAATCTCTAATTCGGACATACGATGTTTTTGTAAATCATCGGCTCTATATATCTCTTCTATTTTTGGTTTTTTACCACTACCACTACCACTACCGCTACCTCTCGCGTCTATCGTTTTTGATGAACTGGGTGTCATGTCAAATCTTGGCGGAATAGGTAATGCAGATGATAATAATGGTTGTACTTGTGATGTGGGCTGTTGATTCGGGAGCTGTTGTTGTAATCGCTGTTGTGGTCTTTTAAATTTTCCCAATTCGTTAATCATTTTTTTAATTACTGCTTTATTACTATTCATTATCATTTCTGATGCCTTTTTTTCATAGTCTTCATCACCTTCGTCATTTTTATCAAAAAAAATATCAAACTCTGGTTTCATAGATAAAATACACATCTCAAAATGTCGTTTTATATTTTCGAAATAACTATTTGGAATATCATTAAAAATACCTCCTTCTTGTAAAAGTCCCCATATAATGCTTTTATTTCCACTATTCGTAAAATTTGCGAATGACATTTTTACTAAAATCGACTATTATACTATTTTTATATAGTGTATTATATCTTAATTATTTAATATATTTTACACAATATTATCTAAACAGTATGCATCTATGCATCTATGCGTCTATGAGACTTATTATTTTACAAATCAATATAAACAAATAAAATTATACTTATGTAACCATCCTTATATCATCTCCCTCATTAATACCCATACCATAACAAAATGTTTAAGATTGAGTACATTATTCCTGTAATGATGTCATATCGTCTATTATTTTTAGAACTATTAAAATACAAAAAAGAAGAGACAGTTAAAAATATTATAACTGCTATAAATTGTTTTGTTTTTATGTTGTCCCATTATTTTAACAGAGAGGCTTTGTACATTACACACGCAGTTATTGGATTTTATATATATGACTTAATTTACTTGATTACATCTAGTTTACAGTACAATGATAATAATAATAATAATAATAATAATAATAATAATAATAATAATAATAATAATAATAACGATAAAGATAACGATAAAAATAAATATAAAAAAAAAGAAAACATACCTTACATGATACATCATATTTTATCAATAATAGTATGGTATAATACACTGTATAACGGTAAAAAACAAATGTTATGGGAAGGATATTATATACTCGAGAAGTCGAATATAATGCTATATATTTCTTACCACTTTCATAAAGAATACAAAAATAACAAAGAGTTGCTGTATGTTACGGATTTTATTCAGTTAATATTTTATTCATATTATAGAGTTATAGTAATATTATTTTATATGTACGGCATTCGTTATGAAATATACGAAGAAGGATTAATATTTACCACATCATTGGCTTTAATATACCTAATGGGAATAATATGGAGTTACAAACTAGTTGCAATAAATATCAAAAACTATTGTTTATATATGTCATTCGGTCGTGAAGTGACAAATTAACATATTATACACACACAGACACAGACACACACAGACACACACACACATTAACATATGTAAAACAAAATATAATTTAAATATATTTTGTTTTATACACATACATACATACATATACCACTATATACATGGAAACTAACTACTTTATATTTAATCAATCTGGAAGATTTGGAAATGCAGTTTTTAGATATATGGCATACGTAATGTTACAAAAAAATAGTACTAATTTTAAGTATATACTTGACACAGACTTTTCAAATATTCGCGATACAGATAGTGAAACATGTATAAAAAATACGACAACTATTAACGAAGATAATTTTTTCGACTTTACAAATAAAGAGAATCCCAATATTTCAAAGTTACCAGATAATACAAATATTTCCTTGCAAGGGTATTTTCAGTATGATAAAATTTATTTACAAAACAAGAGTTATATTGTGGACTTCATTGAACAACATAAGAACATTCACGAGGTAAGAGCAGATAATGAAACGTATCTAACAAAGCACATTATTGATGATGTGTTGCTAGAACCGTCGAAACAATATGAAAATGTTATACATATACGTCTCGGCGACTTTAACGGAAGACCTGATTTTATAGAGACAGAATATATGTTGCAGTTATTTGCTACCGTAAAGGATATATTTTACAAGAAGACGGCAATCGTTATTGAAACACCATCTAGTGATGCGGATATAAAATATCTAAATACAATACTCGAATGGTTTAAAGAAAATAGTATACCTATTCCGGTAATAGAATCAAATGACATGTTAACGGATTACAATATTATGAAACAGGCAAAGACGGTAATAAGTTCAATGAGTACTTTATGTTGGGCGGCGGCATATTTTTCGAAATCATTGGAAAAAATATACATGCCAAACTATAATTTTTTTGATATAGAAGATAGAAAAAATGGATATTTCAAAACGCCTATAGAAAATACGGTAATGTACAATGTTAAAACGACAAAATTTGCAGATATAAAAGTAGTCATACTAACACTTGAAAAATACTCGCATCGAATGAACAAAGTGTATGATTTAATAAATAAACTTTCCCAAATAGGATTACAGTGTAGTTTATTCTATGGTGTTAATGGCGAAGATATTAAAGTTACAACAACAGAAAGCCCCACCATATACAAGTTGGAATACAACAGCGAAGTAAAATACTATGATATGTCTATAAGAGTCAATAAACAAACTATGACAGCCGGGGAGTTAGGATGTGCGTGGTCACATATAAATATATACAAGTCTTTATTGGAAGAGACGCAAGTAGATAAATATTTGATTTTTGAAGATGATGTAGAAATCGTCGAAAGTTTAGAATATCTATACAAATGTTTGTATACTATTTCAAACGACATTGATATGTGTCATATTGCCAAGTCGGACTGGTATCCTTTCGTGTTAAATAATAACGTGAATGAAATGTGGTATGATGTTAAAAAATCATACTTTAATAGACTTACCGCTTATATTGTATCTAAAACAGGCGTGCAAAAGATATTAGACTATGCGAAAGACCATATAGATATACCGGCAGATGATTTACTGTCAAACCTGTTCAATCACGATAAGTTAAGAGTACATGTTCCTTTGAAATACATATTTCATGAACCAGAAAACACGATATCTATAATAGGAAATTTTGTTGGTAAGTACTAGCGAATATATGTTTAAAAATATGTTTAAAAATATAATATTATATATAAAAAAATGAACAACCCTGAGAATTTTCCGATTAGTAATACAAAGATGTTATTTTTTGATATTTTTTATAAAAATAATAAAATATATATGATAATGCCTATTTATAACACACCAGCATTACCGGAACACATAACATTAACTGTAAATAATAAAGTTTTACGTATAACAGAAAGTCATGTAAAAGATTCAAATGAGCCCATTTTAATATACATTTATGAATATATAACTCCACCAAACAGTGCGATAAAAGTAAATGTTAATCTTAGTAGTAACATGAAAAAAACATATGATCTGATACATATTTATACACAAGCACAGAAACCGACAAATAAATTCTTAGCATTAACGACATTATGTAAAAATGACTACTATTTGTTCCCATTATTTTACAACTACTATAAAGAACAAGGTGTTGACCATTTTTACATGTATTATAATGGTGTTATTACGCCCCAAATAAGAAAAGTTTTCAATAAACCGGATGTTACATTAGTTGAATGGAACTTTCATTACTGGAATCCTCGTGGAGTAAAATATCCTCACCATGCACAAATGGGGCAGATGCATCATGCGCTATACAAATATGGGAAAGACGTATATGATTATATGATTTTCTGTGACTTGGACGAGTATTTACATATTCCCAAAAATAAATGCATTAAAACTATAGCAAACACGGCAACCATGGCACCTAATGGCGAAGAGTATACTAACAATACTATTAGACGGTTTATTACACATAATCCAGATATTGACATTTTTGGATTTTGCAATTTTTGGTCGAACACGATAGACGGTAATATGCCAAATACCCCATATTTACCTAACAAATTTTTGTCCGTGCTTGAACCTGTCGAATATCTTGAAAGAAGTAAAAATATTTATAAAGTATCTTCTATAAATACAATTGGAGTACATCAAGTAGGGGATGGTCTTCACGCAAATATGAAACATATAATAGACTTAAAAATGTATCATTTTTATAAATGGTCATCTAAAGGTCGCGTAATAGAAAACTGTACAACTATTGTAGAGTTGTAGATTTCAACCAACATCGGTTATAAATCACTATTGAAATATTGGTTACGAAACTTTTGCATTTCTTCGTCGGGGAAGTTATCAACAAGAAAGTCTTCGGGTTTTTTCGTCTCTTTCAACAAGTTAATAATCATAAAAAGAGAATATACACCACATTCTGTCGGTTTTTTTTGGTGGTTTTTCTTATTCTCTATATAACGAAAATCTATTCCAGCAACTTTGCCTTGTTCTATAATCTTTTTAATCAACTTTTTCACTTCTTTGGGAGGCGGATTACCCGTACTATCGAAAAAGAATATATATTTCTGTTTTATATTCACAAACATAGATATCCAGTGTGAACCCGACAAATAGTGTGGGTCGGTGTTAAACACGAGTCCAATTTTATTCCTACCATTTCTGATGGATATATTCAAGTCAAAATGACACAACTCTTCCCATACACATTCTCCGTACATTTTGGGAGAGTCGAAGTCGATCGGCGCTGCTCCTATAAAATCAAAATAAGGAAATTCTTTCTCATATTGTTTCATCACATTTTCAATATCAATACTATTTAACCACTCATTTGGATTTTTCTTCCAGTCATCGGGACTTTTCGGTGCAAACGTATAGTTCAACATTTCTTTATCTACCCCCGATGAAGCAAAATTCTGTTTTAACCAACACGACTCCTTATTACATACGCTTTTTAAATGTCGCTTCAATTCACTCCAAATTTCACGCGGGTCATTCGTCTTTATCATAACATCGGGGTGACGAGCATTCCATAACTCTTTAAGCTTTATTAAAGAATCATTACTATAACATGTAAAGTCATTTTCTTGTATTTTGGGACTACATTTCAGTTTTATAAATCCATCGGGGTGTTTTTCTACTGGGGGTGCAGATGAAGATAAAGATGAAGATACAGTCGCAGATGCCCTATTGTCTATTTTTTTATTTTTATTCCCACGAGTCGAACTCCGTTTATTCTTATTTTTTATTGTCTTTGACGCGGATGCACGTCGTTTACCTCTAAATTCAGACTTAAATTTCAAATTTTTATCTACAAATTTTAAAATATTCTCCATTTTTTTTGTTTTCATGACTGCGTATTTGTAACTACGTATATATTATTTGAATATAATTAATATATTAAAATAATAAATAAATTATTCTACTTTAGACTACTCCATAAAATCCAGTTCGGATTATTGATTGTGTTTTTATGTCATATACAATAGTAATCTCATTATTTATATTGTAGGTTCTTTTTTCTATGTTGTTTTTAACAAAGTCGATAATATAGTTTGGATACGAATTGGTCCTTAAGAATTCCAAAAATTTTTTGTTTGATATTCCAAGATACTGCACAAATATTTGATTCGGCTTTTTATTATGTATACATATTTCGTAACAGTTATATCTATTAAGTATTATTTTTTTAAATATTTCCTTAATTTCTCCATAACCTAGTTTTGTCATATAGTTGTCGTATTTGTCATAAAAAGGCATATAATAGTCAATCACAAATATTTTACTTTCATCATATATTGTGTTGTTCTTTTTATACTTACCATATCCCCAAAATGGTAGCTGAACCTGGGTTCCGTCATCCATCTTGTAATAATAATGTTCCTCATCGCCTATATCATATTTATTTTTATATATATCTGTAGATGTTATACGAATAGGGTCATTATATAGAGTATAGTTATATATTTCCCATCTATAGTCGTCATCATTGTTATTTTTTTTAAAACCCCACACTAAATTTTGTTGTTTATTATTTTTGTATAGTTTGGAAATATTATTTAAAACACGTTTATCATTATTACACGTTACATACAAAAGTTCTCCAGAAGATACACCACTAACTTTATTGAAAAAACAGAAACTATTATATCTAAAATTTGATGCATTATTAGTATTTTTCCAATTATATCCAGTATCATAAGGGTAAAGATATTTTGAATCTGATGGTGGGAATAGAATAATTTTTTTTTCTCCATTTATAACTGTCAGAACGCCATCTTCATCATCATAATGTAAGCCAGTATCATGTTTATTACTAGATATCCATACGTTATAACTGTAACTAACATCTTGTTGTATTCTATTATCTTTTGGAAAAATAATATTTTTAGCTATTTTATTTTTAATGTTTTCATTTTTATCCCCTATATCGTAGTTACTCAGTGTTAATACGTATCTGTTATCTATACCAGAGTTATAAAATTCTTTAAAAAGTTGGGGAAATGTTACTCCATTTTCATCTGATTTCCATACATTTACTACTTCATCATTTAACAAGTTTATATCATAATCTATAGTATGTTTAAAAATAAAAGGGTTTTGTATTAACTTGTTATCAAACCAATAATTAACAGCAAATGTTTTTTTAACTGTTTTTACCCAGTGCCACCATTGTTTAGGTATATATAGTGATTGTCCTTCTTTTAACGTGTATGTAATAGGGTGAGTAAGTAACAGCTTTGGAAAAATGAAATAGTTATAGCTATCTACCATACTAAAATGCGCATATAACGAATCAGAATTTTTATGTCTATAATCGTTATTACTCTTATAAATGAGATGTATATTTAAACTAATAATTGACAATATAACTAGTGAAACTATTATAATTATTATATTTTTATAGTTATTTATAAGTGACGTAATAGATTCATAGTTCATATATATTCAAACTTGAGTAATTATATTCAAACTTGAGTAATTATATTCAAACTTGAGTAATTATATTTAATAATTATTAATAACTAAATATAATAATTATACAAATAATCCAAATAATGCTAAGGATGTTTTTATTATATTAAAGATTATTCAATTTTAGATAATTTAAAGTCAAAAATTTCATTTGAATTTTTTCCATTTATATGACTTTTATTCGACTTTTTAATATCCTTCTTTTTATATTTCGGGTCTTTCAAGTTAAGTTCTTTCGTTTTGGGTAGTATCATTTCATCTTGTGGTGGTGACGTTTTCGTAACAAAATTATCCATAGTGATAACTTTCTTATCTACTTGTTTCATAAACAACTTATTTGCTTCATCTATCGACCATCCTTCCATAGTATCAACACCCAAATCCACACCAGACGTATGATCTAAAACCATACCTTTATAATCACCCTGTATATTATCCATGGTATCTTTAAATTTAAAATGTGAAACACACAAACGTGCAAACGTATTAAAAGCAGTTATTATAACATCGCTTACTGGACAGTCGCTATTATTATTAAGATTGTTATACAAGATATCTTTCACCATTGCAGAAATACGTTTTCTATAAAATTTTTTTTCACTCTTCAATACAGTGTCGTGATCCAAATTATTCTTCTTTAAATATTTATTATATGTATCTGAATTCGCCATAGTTTCAAGAGTAATATAATTCACACTGTTTATGTTGTTTATATTTGCAGGGTTGCTTGGTTTTACACTACGAGATTGTACAATAGGTGCATGACTCTGTTCCTGTTCCTGTTCCTGTTCCTGTTCCTGTTCCATTTATGATGAACACATATAAAATAATATTATTTTAAACACGATTCGTGTTATAAATAATACATATTCATACATAATAATACTGACTACCGACTGTTGACCGTTGACTTTTGACTGTTAACTGTTGGCTCTTCACTATAGAATTGTTTCTCTTCTTCCGGCACAATATCTTTGTTCTCCATCCTAGTGTTATTATTAAAAAAATTATTCCCTAAATTATTAGGATTTTGGTTACAATGGTCAAAAATTTCCTTCTTAAATAAGTTCGGGAAAGGTTGTTTTATGG
>Ga0214921_10004304_pt1 | contig 21036 bp, 14 predicted proteins | sample LL1505_MetaG_FD_177992 | JGI IMG/M metagenome (GOLD analysis project Ga0214921, IMG submission 177992) | Freshwater microbial communities from Lake Lanier, Atlanta, Georgia, United States - LL-1505 | ecosystem: Environmental > Aquatic > Freshwater > Lake | place: USA: Georgia | collected...
AGAGCCACCTTATACTTCGTAGAAGTTTGACCGGAAGCCACCAGCGTATCGACCATAGCCGATGAGCTCGCAGCATCGGCTACATTGACATAGCCGTCACTTGCGCCGTTAGCCAGGGCAATACTTGTAAAGACTGGCGCTACATTATCGTAGGCCACATCTGGAGAATTGCCGTAGGTCACGTTACCGGCAGCGTCGGTGAGCTGTACGCAAATTTTATAGCCGCCGACTGCACTCAAGAGTGCGTCGTTAGCTTTAGGAATGCTGCTCACCCAGGTCAAAGGCAGTGCGCACGTCGTAGCTGATGAGACCAGACTATAGAGAGACGAGGACTGGCCGGTGGCTACCAGCGGGCCAGCTACGTCCGTGGTCAAAGCATGTTCACTGTTGTTGATATAGCCATCAGCTGCGGCGTTGGCCAAAACAAACGACGTAAACACCGGCGCTGTGGTGTCATAAGTGAAACTAGCTGATGAGCCGTAGGCTTTGGGGTTACCAGCGACATCTGAAAGTTCAGCACATACCTTGTAACTCGCACCATCACTAGAAATATCTGCGCTATCAGCAGTAGGCTCAGAGGAGCCGTAAGTTAACAAGGCATTACAAGTCGTGGCGGCAGTGATCACAGAATACTTCGCCGTATCATAGTTAGTTCCCACAAGGTTGCCCACAATGGCAGATGAAGCTGCATGCTCAGCGGTATTGATGTAACCATCCGCTGCGGGACCCACTCGGTCCAGAGATGTGAATGTGATAGTCGAGTTTACCACCGTCAAGTCAGTCGATGCGCAGTAGCCATATTGGGCTGCGTTATCAGCCACCCTTGCACAAAGCTTGTACACACCATTGATTCCGAGCGTGGCATCATTTGATTTTGGCGTCGCACTCACAAACGTCTGACTGCCGTCACACGTCGCAGAAGACGCAATCACGGCGTAATTGGTAGTCGTCACAAATGAGCTACCACCAGTGACACCTGATGTCACATCGGTCGAATGGCCGTGCTCCGTGGAGTTGATGTAGCCGCCGCTCGCGTCGTTGATCAATGCCACTGACGCACAGCTAGGAGCTGTCAATAGCGCCGTAAAGCTGCTGCTTGCGCCGTAAGCGGGCGTGTTACCAGCAGCGTCGGTTAACTGGACGCAGACTTTGTAAGTTTCGCCGTGGGAGTTGACGCTGGCGTTATTGTCAGCTGGCATCACGCCGTACGTCAGAGCACCGTCACAAGTCGTCGCCGACGTCACCACAGCATAGCTCGCTGAGTCATAATTTGCTCCAACTAAAGAACCACCCAAAGCATTCGTCAAAGAATGCTCCGCAATACTTAGATAAGTGTCTGCCACATCGCTACCGAGAGTTAACGACGTGAATGTCGGCGCGTTGGTATCGACATGAATCACCTCAGAAGCACCGTAGGTTAGGTTACCGGCATCGTCTGCAAGTTCGACGCAGACTTTATATTCACCGTTAAGACCAGCAAAGTCGGCACCAACGGGGGCCGCAGAGCTATAACCTGTCAGACTTGCGCAGTCAGCAGAATTTAGATCTAGCTTATATTTGATCGACGTCTCACCCGACGAGACCAGCGTATCAACCACAGCCGACGAGCTCGCCGCATCAGATAAATTGACAAAGGTATCACTGGCGCCGTTAGCTAGGGCTATACTTGTGAAAACAGGCGCAACGTCATCAAACGTCAAATCTGGAGAATTGCCGTACGTCACATTACCTGCGACGTCTGTGAGCTGAACGCAGATTTTATAATTTCCGACGGTACTTAAAATCGCGTCATTGGCTTTAGGAATACTGCTCACCCAAGTCAAAGGCAAACCACAGGTCGTAGCAGCTGACACCAGACTATACATCGACGACGACTGTCCTGTGGCCGCTAAAGCACCTACGACATCTGTGGTCAAAGCATGTTCCGCGTTATTGATGTAGCCATCAGCTGCGTCGTTTGCCAAAATAAACGACGAGAACACTGGCGCTGTAGTGTCATAAGTAAAAGTCGCTGATGAGCCGTAGGCTTTGGGGTTACCAGCAACATCTGATAGCTCCACACAAACCCTATAGCTAGTTCCATCGCTAGAAATATCCGCACTATCAGAAGCAGGTACAGAAGTGCTGTAAGTTACCAAGGCATTACAAGTCGTGACGGCAGTGACCACCGAATACTTCGCCGTATCATAGTTAGTTCCCACAAGGTTACCCACCATGGCTGATGAAGCTACATGCTCGGCGGTGTTTATGTAACCATCTGCTGCGGGACCCACGCGGTCAATGGAAGTAAAGGTGATAGTGGAATTCACCACCGTGACGTTTGTGGACTCGCAGTAGCCATATTGGGCTGCGTTATCAGCCACCCTTGCACAAAGCTTGAAGACACCATTGATTCCAAGAGACGGATCATTTGATTTTGGCGTCGCACTCACAAACGTCTGACTACCGTCACACGTCGCAGAAGACGAGATCACGGCGTATTTGGTAGCTGTCACAAATGAGCTGCCACCAGTCACACCCGAAGTGACATCGGTCGTATGGACGTGTTCCGTGGAATTGATATAGCCATCGCTGGAATCGTTGCTCAATACCACTGACGCGCAGCTTGGCGCTGTTAGGAGTGCCGTAAAGCTGTTACTTGCACCATAATCTGGCGGGTTACCCGCACTGTCAGTAAGTTTGACGCAGACTTTGTAAGTTTCTCCCTGGGAGTTAACGCTTGCGTCATTGTTAGTTGGCATCGCACCGTAAGTCAGAGCACCGTTACAGTTCGTCGCCGACGTCACCACAGCATAGGCGGCTGCGTCATAGTCTGCTCCGAACAAAGAACCACCCAGCGCAGTCGTCAAAGAATGCTCGGCAATACTCAGATATGAATCCGCGACGTCGCTACCTAGGGCCAGAGAGACGAATGTAGGATGGCTAGTCTTAAGCGTTATCAGCCCGCTAGATCCATAAGTTTTATTTCCAGCCAGATCAGTGAACCGACCACATACTCGGTAATCTCCGTCGGAGGCAAAAACCGCACTTGTGTTCTTTGGCTTAGAGCTGGAGTAAGCAACAGCAGCATCGCAAACCACAGACGAGCCGACTAGCGCATACGCTTCCGATGCAGTTCCTGTGACATTTGCTCCACCAACCAGCTCATTTACAATGAGCTTATCGGCAGCGTTTATATAACCATCTGCGGCTTCATTAGCTGAAGGCAAAGACACAAAAGCAGGCGCTGTGTAGTCAACTGTAAAATCTTGACTGCTGTCGTACGCGATATTACCAGCCGCATCATATAGCTGAACGCAAACCTTATAAGTACCGTCAGTTGCATTCGCCACTGAAGCATTGGTTGGAATGCCTGGTGCGTAAGCTAATGGCCCGTTACAGGATGTTGTGCCACTGACTGTGACGTAATTGGCACCAGCATGCCCCGTAGCAACAAGATTTTCTACCAGAGGATTGGATGCAGGTTTTTCCGCGAGATTGATATAGCCATCAGCAGCATCGTTAGCAAGATCTATGGACACAAACGCAGGAGGTGTACGGTCGATCGTCCAAGCATAAGTTGTAGGCTCAAGCTGTTGGTTTGTTGAATCGATACGTCCTAGCACACAAAGAAGTCTCGCCCCTTCACCGGATAGCGGGTCCGTGATTGCGACTCCCACTGAAGTCCAAGCGGAGTAGCTCGCACTAGAACAGTCCGAAGCAGCAGTCAAGACGGCGTACCGATAATCAACCAGCCCGTCCCCACCAACCGTCACATTGAGCGCACTTGCGTTACTTGGATCGGCTGGCGTATTTGTCAAGATTGCGTGCGCTCGGCTAGGCGTTGCCACAGTAACCTGAACGCCTTCCGCCAAATCTACCGGATCTCGGAACGAAGATGCGCACACTTTGAACGTAATATTTTTACCGTCGTTGAGCCCCGCAACCTCAAACGAATAAGTCTCGGTCACATCATCAAAAGTTGGTGTGATGATATCTGCAATCGCACAGAAGCTGATTTCAGAATCTGATTCTGCATGAACAATGGCAAACGATGGAGCAGGCGTCTTAGTAATTTTCCAGGATAGGACCACCGAACTTGGTGATGTTGCCTGGCCGGTCACATTCGTCACCTCGACGGGTGGCGGCAAGAAATCTTCATAACCTGTCGGCAGACCACCGCCAGTATCGGCTAGAACCATGGCCATGCGGGCTGGTCGAAATTTAAACGAGTATTTGTATTTACCGCCCGACGATGAAGCAATTCCTGCAGCCAAAGTGTCCTGCTTAATCCCGGTTTTTACGGCCGATGAAGTGCCGCCATTTTCATGTAAAAGAATCGCAAGGCGCTTACTCGACGAAATTTTATTGGCGGATTCAATCTCCGCTACAAGGTCTTTGTGAATTGCGGTCCGAGCTAAGTCATTGCCTGTGGAGTCTTTGATTTCTAGAATCACGGGTTCGCTGTGCAGCGTCAGCGCTGAGGAATTGATGAATACACCCCCATAGGACGTCAGAGAGGCTGTCGCGTCTGTGGTGATCGCTCCCGCGGGAATGGTTATAGTGGTATTACTAATCGACAGGGTCGTCGCAGCTGTAAGCGATACTGATTTGGAAACGGACTTGCGTGCAGCCGGCTGCAAAGTAGAAGTGGTCGTCGTCGTACCACCCCCCGTTGAGCCAGGATGCTGGTACTCGTCACCGGTAAGATCAGTGTTTGTTGCTTTCTGACAAGCTGCGACAGTTGTTAGTAAAAGGGAAAATGACGCCCACCGGAAAAATTTCCGAAATAGAATCTCTGATTTTTTTGACAGCGGGCTATGCGCCTCAGCTCTCAAAACCCAAACCATCGTTAACCCCCTGAACCTATTTAGCAATCGGAGGGTTTCCAGGTGAAATTTAGGCCATCCCCGAATAAATAGAGGAGTGCTGTGATTTTGGGGGGTTACAACCGCCTAATTCTTGCCTAGCGCAGGAAAACTAAAACCTATGGGGCAAAACCCGAATAACCCCTCAAGGATTTTAGAAAATATCCCAAATCCTGAGTGAGGGAATGATCATGAAAAAAATTGCGTTACTTACAGCGATCGCTTCTTTAACAGCCAGCTGCGGAGCCACAACATCTTCGACATCATCATTCAAAGTCCGCATGCACGGCATTCACTCTCCTCCTCCGGGAGCTGAAGGAACCAATGCACCCAGGAGCCAAACTTACCTATTTAACGGCATCACATTAACAAAAAGTGACGGTAGCGCATTAGAGCTCTACGACGGCGACCCCAAGACCGTGAAAATTATCGACAGAGGTCAGATCGTTTACCTTAAAGAAGACATGAGCGAATATGACAGCACAGCAATCTCATCCGTGAAGATCAAGTTTGACCCAACTGTCGTTGTCACTAGCAAAAATGGCAACTCCTCAACCCTGGAACTCTCCTCTGGAGACCTCGACTTAAACGAAGCTTTCACCGTAACCAAGAATAAGCAGCAGACGGTCACCATCAAAATCGCTTGGGGCGACACCATTTCGATCGCTGATGATGGAACCGAAACTATTTCGCCACCCACATTTACAATGACATACGATGACGGTGACTAATCACGCATCTCCAACTCGAAGGGCCACTCATGAACCTGCTTGATCGCATCAAAAGCACCTTTTTCGTCCGTATTTTTGGCTTCACTCAAATACCATTGATTTGGTTTGTGGCGCCCTCTGTGCTTGACGTTGGCGTTGATCACACTGAAATCGTCATTCCACTCAATAGGCGCACCAGAAATCACTTGAAAAGCATGTATTTCGGCAGTCTAGCCATTGGCGCGGATCTCGCAGGTGGACTACTGTTTATGAATTTAATGGCGGAATCAAAACTAAAGGCTTCCTTCGTTTTCAAAGACATGACCGCGCAGTTCTTAAAGCGCGCTGATGGTGATGTGCACTTCATATCTAAGAGCGGAAAAGATGTACAAGCACTTGTAGAGCGAGTGAAGCACTCCCCTGAGCGTCAAGAAACCACCGTGGAGATTGTCGCGACCGTACCCAAAAAATATGGTTCAGAACCAGTGGCAATTTTCAAGCTGACTCTATCTGTCAAACGCAAGAGCTGAGAAGATTTGACAGATTTTTAGTCGCTTCAAAAACGCTTAAAACAAATTGCAAATCAATAAAAGTGAGCTGATTGTTTTTTGAACAATTCGGTGTATCCCCCCGTCACTATCACACAATTTCTGGACTTTTGTTTTTCTACCCTGTTATAATTTTTCTAAGGTTCCAAACCAAACCTTTATCGGAGGATATTTCATGATCGTTAAGAATCTATTAGTTGTAGGCGTTGTGGCTGGATTCGCATCTGCCGCAGTTGCTGAAGATGGAAAAGGAAGCTGGTCAGTTGGTGGTCGAGTTCGCGTTGACGCGGAGCAATCCACGACTGAAACAACTGTTTCTGGCGTCACAACAACGTTAAAATCGTCATCAGTTTCTTTGAATCGCGCACAATTCAGCCTTACTGGCACACGCGACAAAGACAGCCTTGGAATCGTTTACTACGCTGACAGCAATGAGCTTTACTCAGCGACAATCAGCCATAAATTCAGCGACATGGTTACGGCTCACTTCGGCCGCATGAAGCTGCTAGCTCAGAGCTGGGAAAACAGCTATGAGGGCATCGATCAACACATGATGTCATGGGCTGGTATGCATGCTCCTTCTAACTCTGACGGTGCACGCGTTGATCTCGCATTTGGCGACAACAAAGTTAGCGTTCAGGCAGTTGAAGGCGTTAATTCGTTTTCTATGGACAACACCACGTCGCAATTCAACAAATCTGGCGGTTTAACGACTGGCATCCAGTACACAGGCGAAATCAACAAAATGATTAAGCCAATCGTATCCTACACCATGGTTCGCACCACAAGCACAAAAGGTACGGCTACAACAGGAACGACGACTGCTAACGTCAACTATGGCAATGGTTACCAAACACAACTTGGCGCTGGCGTTCAAGTTGCAGTTTCTGGTGCAACTGTTGACCTAGAATATGACAGCATCAAAATGCACAAGCAAAAAAACGTAACTGGCGCAAAAGATCAAGACTTGGGCTCGATCATTGCACAAGTTAAATACCCTGTTGGCATGACGACACCATTCCTTAAGCTTGCGTCTGAAAACTGGAAAAAAGGTGCAGATAAGAACGTTGGTGACATGACACATATGGGTCTCATACTTGGTGTTGAGCACGCTCTTGATTCAAGCTGTCGCCTACACGCTTTCTACATGAACGATTCGAAAACGACAAAAGGCAAGTCTAAAGACGACAAAATGGTTACGACTGGCTTCAACTTCGGTGTAACAGCTTCTATGTAAGCTGCCACTGCCGTTAGGCAAGACAATGTGGGCCGGGATCGCAAGATCCCGGCCCAATTGCTTTATAGGATTTCAAGGTCAACACCTGTATTAATTGAGATTTTTGAATACAATATAGGTAGCAAAAAAGCCCTGACGACTATCTTAAGAGAAGGCTTCAACCCATGGACAACATCATGTCGCTAACCCAGGCCGCGATTTTAGGGCTGGTGGAAGGCATCACGGAGTATCTCCCTGTTTCATCCACAGGGCATCTCATCCTAGTGGACAAATGGCTTGGGCTGCGCGGCAACGAAGCTTTCACCCAAGAGCAAAAGGACGCCATTGAAGCCTTCGAAATTGTGATTCAAAGCGGCGCGATCATCGCCGTTCTTTATGCTTACTTAGACAAAGTGAAAATGATGGTTCGCGGGCTCCTGGGAAAAGATCCTCTTGGGCGCAAGCTATTCATCAACGTCGTCGCAGCATTCATACCGGCCATGGTGATTGGCCTGGCGCTGCATAAGCTCATTAAGACCTACCTTCAACAAGAATGGCCCACGGTCTTCGCATTGGCGATCGGCGGAGTTGCCATGATTCTTTGGGATCGCTCTAAACTAGCAATAAAGCGTCGGCATTACGGAAAGTCCATAGACACTCTGGATGTCGTGGACGCCGTGAAAATTGGCCTACTACAATGTATCGCCATGTGGCCTGGGACATCGCGCTCCATGATGACAATCTTAGGCGGTCAGTGGGTGGGGCTCTCCCCGGTGGCGGCAGCAGAGTTTTCATTTTTACTGGGTTTACCGACTCTACTCGCTGCAACAGCTTTTAAGAGCCTCAAGGAAGGCCATCATCTCGTCCATCATATTGGCATCGATGCCATGGGCGTTGGCCTTGCCGTGGCTGCAGTATCGGCTTTTTTCTGCGTCAAGGGCTTGATCGCTTGGCTGAGCAAACACGGACTTCAGCCATTTGGCTGGTACCGCATGGTTTTAGCTGTCGTGGTCGCCTGGCACCTTTCGGCTTAAAGCTAAAGCTTATTCTTACTCAAAATCTCAAGCTCAAATACCTTGGGCCACAGCTTGCCTGTGACATAAAGCTTTTTACGCGCGGCGTCCCATGCCAGCCCATTGGCCACCGCATCCATATTCATACCTTTTGGCGAGATTGAACTCAAATCGAGCAGACCGTCTATGCAACCAGACTTTGGATTAATCCTCACGACTGTTAAGGACATCCAGACGTTAGCAAAAATTTTTCCGTCGATAAATTCTAATTCATTAAGCTTATCGAGGGGCTCACCAGACAAAGTTACTTTCAATGAACGCTTAAACTTCTTGGACTTAGGATCCACTTCAAAAATTTCATCAGTGCCGTTACTGGCCCACAAAGACCCGCCACCAGAAGTTAATCCCCACCCTTCTCCAGACCAAGGGATCTTGTCTATCACCGTAAATCCAGACTTTTCTGCGAAGTGCCATTTCAAAATAACGCCCTCTCGCCACGTTAGTTGAAAAATATCTTTTCCGAGCTTCGTGACGCCCTCTCCAAAAAACTGACTATCTAACGCCTGGCGAGATACAATTTTCCCTGACTTGCGTTCAACCTTGCGAATCTCGCTTTGGCCATACTGACCAGTGGTCTCAAGAAAATACTTCGAATCCCAGATCTCAAATCCTTGCGTAAAAGTTGCTGGTTCGTGGATAAACTCGCCCGTCTGTTTCCATTCAATGATCACCGGTTTTACCTTGGGACTTGCGACACCCTTGGCCATGACTGGAAAACTCCAGGCCGCAGAGAAGATGAACGCCGCAAAAATCAATGGGGATTTCCCCATTGCGCATCTAGAATTTTGACCGAGTGTCGTCATTCACACCTTAAGACTAAACGGCGTGAAGTCTGTTTTATAATCGTAGAAGTCTTCTTGCTCAGCACGTTTAACAGCAGCGACAATTTTATAAGTCATCGGCGTGGCCAGAACTTCCCACATGACTTTTAAGACATAATTTGTGATGGCTACGGTTATCAGCATATCCGTGCTCCAAATTCCCATAAATGCCAATGGATAGAAAATCACCGAGTCCACAGCCTCACCGCAAACAGTCGATCCTATCGTGCGCATCCACAGCCGACGACCAGCAGTGAGAATCTTCATTTTTGCCATCACAAAGGAATTTGTGAACTCACCGGCAAAGTAGGCAATCATCGACGCCGCCACAATGCGAGGGGTGGCTCCAAACACTTGTTCGATCGCGGCTTGGCCCATGTAACCTTCAGCTGGGGGTAATTGAATCACAACCCAAGTCATGACAGCCGAAAACACTAAGGCCCCAAACCCTGCCCAAACCACTCGTCGCGAACGGGCATAACCGTAAACTTCAGTTAAGATATCGCCAAATAGATAACTGATTGGGAAAAACAAATTACCGCCACCGAAAGTTAATCCCCCAATGGTCACAACTTTGCTCACGCCGATTAAATTCGAACATAAAAGCACTGTTACAAAAATAGCCATAATCAGATCGTAATATTTATAAACTCTGTGCTTCTCGCTCATGGTGAGATCATCTCCAATCAAGGACTATCCGGCAGATAAACTATTTTAATTTTTATCCAACACCCTCGATAGGTTAACACGAATCAGAGCTTCAAACCAGGCACGTGTTGAACTGTAAAATCCCATAAACTAAGTTAGGAAGAGCGCGGATAAAATATAAAACTCGCGACACATCTCGAGTCTTATGGGAATCACTACCGAGAACCTTCGCTTTGCTCAGGTTGACCGCAGCTCAGGTTGACCGCAGCTCAGGTTGACCGCGGCTCAGGTTGACCGCGGCTCAGGTTCACGACAACCTCGGCTGACTTCGTCATGTTGAGCCGGAGGCGAAACATCTCGAGTCTTATGGGAATCGATAATGAGAACCTTCGCTTTGCTCAGGTTGACCGCAGCTCAGGTTGACCGCAGCTCAGGTTGACCGCAGCTCTGTTTTCGCCCATTTAGGTCCCGTGAGGCCCCAAAAAACAAACCATCACAGACCCCACCGGAAAGGCGTATAGCAATGATTTTATAAGCATAATGCAGCACGTAAACGCCTGCATATGGATTTCCTTGGGAATTACGTTAACTCCGTGATAATTGGCTCAACGAAAGCTATTTAATTGAGGAAAATAACCCATGGCCTTGACCCCTAAGCAACGATCGTTTCTCCGCGGAAAAGCGCATCACTTAAATCCTGTGGTCATGCTGGGAAAAGAAGGCGTCTCAGAAGCCGTCATTAAAGCCACAGACAAAGCCCTCGAGGATCATGAGCTGATCAAGGTAAAAATCCCCTCGGGTGACCAAGATGAATTTCACTCCACAGTGGATGAACTCATGGCCCAAACAAAAGCTGAGGTCGTGCAAAAAATAGGACACCTATTGGTGATCTATCGCCAATCAAAAGAGCCTGGACGCGTCACCAAGGAACTCTTGAGCTCTAAGTAATCGTCACCTTAACTAGTGATTCAACCAATGATCCACGTCTCACCTCCATTGCCAATCAAGTCCGCCGGTCACGTCGGTCACCTGACTGCGATCTCCGCCACCCATGCCGAAATCAAATGGCTGGAAGGCAAGGCACCCTCTCAGATGACAAGGTTGCATTTGACTCCTGGACATATGCCAGAAATGGCTCTCGATATTGTGGAGACGCATGAAAACCGAGTTCGGTTCGCAGATCACAGTCGGCCGCAAGTTCACGCACTTCTGAATCTCCTCCGAAAAGACCAACACATCAACCTTTGCGCAACCACCGACGTTGAACACTCCGCAAAAAATAACGGCTTTGCATCCGTCAATCTACCGATTGTCTCTCTACCGGAGCGCTCTTGGGATGATGTTTCGACAACTGTGAAATTCATGGGCCGAGACTTTGGTGCCCCGATTTTAATTACGGGCATGACAGGTGGCGTTACGCAGGCATCCATCATCAATGAACGCTTGGCGCTTGCCGCGACGACACACAATATACCGATGGGCGTTGGATCGCAGCGCTTGGCTCTCGAAGACGAGCAGCACGCGGCTATCTTTCGCCTCAAGGATAAATTTCCAAAGTTATTTTTGCTTGGCAATATTGGAATCGGACAACTTCAGGCAAACAACTATCTGGAGCTTTGTCAACGCGCTGTGGACATGATTGAAGCCGACGCACTAGCCATTCACATCAACGTGCTTCAAGAATTAATACAAGTCGAGGGCGACAGAAATTTCCGCGGAATAATCGCCAAAATCGGCGAAGTTCAGCGCAGACTAAACGTACCAGTCCTCGTCAAAGAAGTTGGGGCAGGCCTAGATGTCACGACCGCCCTGCGACTAGCAGAACATGGGATCACGCACTTTGATGTGGGTGGTGCTGGCGGGACTTCCTGGGCGCTTATTGAAGGACTTCGTTCCTCTGATCCTTTCATCCAGCGGCGTGGAGAAATTTTCAGGAATTGGGGAATACCGACCGCAGAAGCCATTCGCACAGTTCGCAGCGCGCTACCGCAGTCAACCCTTGTGGCCACCGGGGGAATCAGAGATGGCCTTATGGTGTTAAAAGCTCTTTATACCGGCGCAAACATGGCTGGCATCGGTCTACCGCTGATGCGCGCAGCGACTGAAAACAATGAAGCAGCAAGCAAACTCCTATCTGCCATCATCGATGAGCTTAAAATTGCCAAAATTTGTTCTGGCATTTAATAGAAATTCCTATAGTGACGCGCTACAATAGAGTCCTTATCTTATGGAAAGGACTACGATGCAATTATTTACAGTCACTCTTCTGCTACTGTCGATAGTCGGATGTAAGACCGCAAACCTAGACGGAAAAACTTCAAAAGTACGTGACGTCACGCTAACGGATAAGGACTCACTACCTGCTGTTAAATTCGCCTATTGGGCCGATGAGGAGTACGTGTATCGAGGCTACTGTTCCTGGTTAAGTGCACCGTTTGATCGCAACAGCTGCACCGAAAATCTAGTGCGCCTGCCAGTTAAACAATTCCAAGCGTACTTTCAAAAGCTAGAGATCATGCCAGATGGCTATCCAGATTCACTTGCAAAACACACACCTGAACAAAGACTGAAGGCAACCAATGAGCTACTCACAGCTCTCCAACAGCGCCAAGACCTGCTCTGGGTACCCATGCAACGGCGGATCCCAGCTGAGTATCGCTCTCAAATCAAACTAACCGATGACGCCGCACTAATCGCGACAAGATTAAACCAGTGCTTCCTTGGTATGACTAATGCGAAAGCAGTGATGCCGCCATTTATGGTATCAGTTTACGAACTTGTTGGCCGCGGAGCTCTGAAGATTGGCATCCGTGAGGGCCTTGGCAAGGGTCAAAATATTATCGTACGAGACGGCAAAATTATCAAAAACAGTGATAAATTTCTCGATCTATACAAAGAAGTAGCCATGACTGACGGCGCAAGAGTTCCAACTTGCCAGCTCTATAATTCCTCTAATATTGCTTTACCCTCCAAAACTATACTTTTTGCAAGCGGTTGGGACCGTCAAAACCCAGACGATACTGACTTGACATCATTTCGACTTTATAAAGACGCGAAGCTTCAGCAAGAGACAGGCTATATGAGCTGTGTCGGAGCATTTTCTGAAATAAATGGAAATCTAACTGCGACATTCCCACTTGGCGAGCTTCTCGGGACATTAAAAAATGAAAGTGATGTCATCGTCCAAGGATACATCGAGTAAACCCAGCCCAATAAAAATTGGCGCAGACAAAGCTTCTTAGTACCAAATGCTACAGAAATTTAACAAACGCGCATTGATCTCAGGTGGCCACTAGCCACCTGGAAGCCCCACAATGATTCAAAACATCGAGCCCATGGCTAAATCTGCACAGGTGGATTAGTTCTTGCACTCGTCATGTCCTAAGTGACTCATAGCGAGTCATTATTTTTCAATGAAGGAGATGATATGAGAGCCAAGATTCTTGCCATTGCTTTTGCGGCAGCTGCAGCTGCACCAGTTTTATTAGCTGACCCACCTGAAAACACTTCCGACTTCGACTTCACGAAGATTAACGCCACGATCAAAGCTGCCATGCAGCCCGTCGTCGCGACGAGCGAGCGCATTTCAAAATTCACCTACGAACTTGATCCGGCTGCAACGGACATAAAAAATGATCGCTACGCAGTCAACATGGAATTGGAAGGCAAGGCGCCAGATTCAGACAAAAGCTTTGCAGTGCGGGGCTCCGTGATTTTTGATCATGACGCGGAAGGACGCCAAGGCACCTTAAAAATGGCCTCAAATCTTGATATTACAACTGATACGCTAGCTTTTATTCGCCACCATGCTGAAAAAAGCACTGCGTGTGCCAAGGCCGAAAAGTCTACTGGGATCCTTCGCGTAGCCATGACCGAGGACTGCAAAAGTGCAGCAAAACTTGCCAAAGTAGCTACGTTTGATGAACTGCAGAAAATTTTACAAGAGCATTTAGACAGCGCAAAAAAAGCCCTCACTGACTACAGCGCCGACTTGTCGAAAGCCATAGCGGCAGTTCAGGGTGACGTGAGCAAAGAATCGCTGAAATTAGATCTAAAGGAGTCCGACGACAATCTTAAGAGCATCACCGCTGCAAAACTTGTGAGGACAGCGGACGGTGTTCAGCTGACCATTGCGAATCTAAGCCTCATGGGAATGGATGCTCATAAGAACGTCCAGTTGGATTTTTCTCCAGAAAAAACCCAGATGAAGTGCGAGAGCTCCGTTGGTTTTGGTTCAGTTATTTACCTGGCAGCTAAACCAGAAATTTTACAAATTATGAAGGATCTAGAAGGTGGCGCGGAGTACACCGTGAAACTGACCCAGCTGGAAACACGTTTTTGGTTGCGTCTTATCGAGGATCATATCTCGGGGAATAATAGATAAACTAAGACCTACATGAACTTTCATGAGGCGTGGAGTCCGGAGAAAAATATTTTTCCGGGCTTACCTATTTTCAAATAAAACGGACGAGTGATTATTTTACAGAAAGTTGCGTCAGCACTAACTAAAAAATCTTTACATAAAAAAGCCGCTTTTTCATACAGCTGACTCACAATCATTCAATTAATTAATCAGGCGTCATTTCGATTTTTACACCGTTAAGAATGCCGTCTGTATCGACTGAACCTCTGACATAAATTGAACCTCTGCAAACGGAATTCAGTCTAACTCGCCTCCCTGACGCAAGAGAGCGTTTAACCGCTCGAAAAACTTCTCCCGGGTCTACTTGAACTTCCATAAATTGCGAAGCCAAACGGTGGAGGTTCTGTTGCGGTTCGGGAACCTTGGCGGGCAGCTCCTTAAATTTCCCATCTTTGATAACAAAGTTTCGGGTCCTAGAAAAGATATCGACCTCGAAGTAATTAGACTTTTCGCTTGCCACGTTCTGACTGCAGCGGCTGAAGAAATCTAGCCATTCCTTCGGTCTAGCTTTCCTAAAAAATTCAAATTCCCCGAAACTCAACCTTGCAAATTCGGGTACAAGATTGGTGGCATTCGTCAATACGAAAAAGGAACCCGATTGATCAACAAAACCTATGCGCACATCCTTAAATGCAACAAGCTTTTCCGAAAACTTTGACGATGATGTAAAAGCCTTATCAATCCGCCCAATGAATTCGCTATATATTGAAAGATTTTTGAATCTCAATTCATCATATCGCTCCGCAGAGCGCGTTATAGTGTTAAAATTGCTGCGATTAATTAAAATTCTTTGCGGGTCACAGAAAGAAATCGCGAGCGCGAAAACGTGGGCGACACCCATTAAAAATAAAATAGCGCGATCATCGTAGTCTCCAAAATAAATGACGACGCTTGGGATGACAACGGTGATAACAAAATAGGCCGACGAAAAGGCGAATGCTATTTGGTCAAACTTTAAAAAAAATCTTGTGTTTGCCAGGGACCTAAAGCACATAAAAATTAAAATTGGCACATATAAAATTTGTATCTGCCAGGACATCAGCGTTTTCAAAGTTGCAATAGCCACCAGGGCCAAGGACAAACCTATGCCGAAACTAAGGATTAAAAGTGGCTGATTGTATCTTTCCAGGGCGACTTGAAAAGCCGAGAATCTAAATTTTCTAAAATCGAAATAGAAAATCTGAATCCAATTGGTCGATGCAGTAATTAAGGGTGAGATCAGGTGAAAGACCAGCGGTAGTGCGCCTTCCCTGCTTTGATACAATATCAATATAATAAAAACTGAACAGGCTCTCTGCATCAACATATAAAACATATGATTCCACGCCTTGGTTTGATTTATTCCTGAGGGAAGCTTCGGAATTTTGAAACGGACGGATGAAATGTTAGGTATTGCTAGGCGATGAACGTGGTATGCTCGTGAAGTGTAGAACCAGCTGACCGAGACAATAAATATCTTAGATAGCAACAGCCCGATAAGTAGAGCTTTGGGGCTGCGAAAATATAAATACAAAGCTAGATTTAGAGCAAAACACAAAGCTTCCAAAAGCAGAATACTGCCTTGAGGCCTGTAAACTCGCGCCTGCGCGAAAATTGCACTGTATCGGCTTCTGGGTATTAGCTCAAATAAATTGACGACACCTAAAAGAAGAAAGATTTTTGCCTCAAAATTTTTGAGATTTGATTCGCCAAGGAAAAAAATTCCGCTATAAATAACTGCAATCACCACAAAGCATAGCCATGAAAAATGATACCAGTCTCGGATTATTTTGTTTTTTCTAGATTTTGAAATGCTTTGATTTAACTCACTACGCTGGCCTTCGAGGAGCCCCCAGAAAGCGCTAGGCACAAGCGTTGTTATATGAGTCATAAGTATGTATGACATGAAATTCTCGCCAATGAGTACTCTGGAGAGTAAAAAGAATTCGGATAGATGCAAAAGGAAGATAAAGGATTGATTTAATGCGTAGAATCGAAGTCTAAACCACAGATACTTGAGTGCATTTTCCCCAAAGAAAACATCGGTAAAATTCGGTGGAGAAAACTTTTCTCTGCCGGAATAGGTTTCAAGCCATTTTCTGGTGTAGCGGCCTTTGTCGGGGACGTTCTGGTCTAGAATTTTTGAGATGTCTGTCATCTTATGCTTTTTCATTTCGGTAAAATCTATCTTTGGACTTTTTAAAACTTCCTTGGATATTTTTAAAGCTAAAATTATTTACAAGCACTGACCAGCTCAGGCGACGAAATGTTCTCGGGCTGCGGTCCCCTGTCCAATTACTCGATAAAAATCTAGCAAAATGTCGGTCTAAGGTTTTCTGAAGTGTGCTAGAGAGTTTTCTAAGCGTTTGACGATTAGTGAAATTGACGTCGCCGCAAGAGTTGTAATTTCGAAGATTACTAACCATTTCGACAAGAATTTGAAGGTTCTTATCACGGGAGAAAGAAACGTTAGCTTTGTCTTGATAACTGTGTTCTTGCAATATCCTACTTGTATTACGAACGCGTCGTTTGATTCGCTCGAGCTCTCTGCTAATCTTCTCGTTGTTAGGCTGATAATCGCCACGGTGGTTAATCTGCCAACCTAGAAAGTCAAAATATTGGGACGGGATTATTTTCAAGCCGCCTATATCATAGTTAAGCTGGTAGCCAGAAAAACCACCCCGCCCTGTTAGAAGCATTAATTTCTCTTTTTTCTGATTTGGCTTTAATCCTAGTTCAGTAATGATTTCTCGGGCATATTTGATGGCTTTCTCTGTCGCTGCTGAGACGCGATCAATATAAAGAACGTCGTCGCCATAACGAGCAAAAAATCCAGACTGCCTCGAAAGCCAGTCGTCGAACTTGCTAAGATATAAATTAGCCGCGATAGGCGCAAATGCAGTGCCGGTCGTAACTCCTACTATATTCATGCCAGGCCCACTAAGCGGAGTATGGTTTTCTTCTGATTTTCCAAGAATTTTTGAAAAAGTATCGTGATCTTGGAAAACAGGCCTAAGACCCTGTTTAAGCATTTCGAAGGCCCATTCTGGATTTTCAAAGGTTCGGAAAACCACGCTCCGAAGCTCGTGCCATAGAGGAGAATGTTCTTGCACTGGTATGGAGTCGGTATAGCTTTTGATGTCAAAGCGCCAAATAAACAACTCTCGTTCGCTCGGCGACTGAGCTCTCAGATAATGCCCACGGACGAACCTAGCTGCGCGTTGAACGGCTTTAACATTAGACCTTCCGGGAAGAAAGCTGTGAATATTGGTAGATAGGAGGTTTCGCAGTCTGGAGTTGAATGCCTCAGCTAAGACCCCCATTACGACTCTGTCAATCAGGTCAAATTCATAGAAAACTCTCCATTTATCGACTCTGATTAGTTTGCGAGTTGCAGTACCGAGCCGATAATCGATTGATTTTAAGTCTCGAGCGATGGCGTCGATTAGATCCATACGGTGAAAGTGAATGTCCGACATACTTATCATTTCGTATTCGCGAAAACTTACATCCTTGAATCGCGAACTATGACGGTTAAGTATTTTGGAAAGGTGTTTTGAAATAACCTGTTTGTTACTTAGTTCAGCTTGTGTAATTAGCTTCGTCATTCATTCGATGGCCTAGTAAAAATTATAAAAAGAAGGACTCCCGAGCATGTTTTGAAGTGTGCCATTCATCTACGAAAGTAGATCTGCAGCGTACACACATATGGTGATTCCTGCGCCGCAGCGCCAGAAAATCATGAGAACAAGCTCCCTTTCAACCCGAAGGTTTTTGGGGAGGATAGCTCGAGAGTCCTACTGGAATTATAGATTAAATCGTCAACTTTTAAAAGGTCCGTGGCTACCTAGATTTTCCGGTTAATTAGAGACCATTTACTCCTGGATTTTAACGCAAAGTACCGGTGCGCGGTATCTGTCGCCTGCTGGCAGCAGTGCGTCACAGTTTTCAGACACCTGCTTTTCAGATCCGGCACCGATTACATACGTCAAATCTTTTTTATGAGCATCAGCAATTCGACGAGTCTGTCCGGTTTCATTGATTCCAACTAGGACACCAGAGGGTGAAATTACCATAGCGTCAAAACGAGCAAGTTTTCTACCGGCATTTCCCAATTTGTTTTTTATTTTTGTCATGGGCTTATATTCCTCAGCCATTCGGCACATGTCGTCATGACTGATAGCAGATCCAAATTGTTGGGCAGTAAAAGCGGGCCATGCTTTGTAGATGACAATATAGTCGTTATCTCGATAAGTGATTTTTTTATAACTTGTTCTCAAAGAGAACTTTTCAAGCACTTTTGTGTTGTCGGCTAGATTGACATTAATACGAATGTTGGTACTCAATGATGCGTTATCAAATGCCTGTCCTGCCATTGTCGCAAGGGCTGGGCTTCCAAGTAAAGTCTCAGAGCTTGCAAGGATTGTCGGAGGTGTACAAGGTGAAAGACCCGCAACTGAAGGTGTGAGATAGAGCTGGAAACCTTTTATACCGCTGGCGTCTCCCGAAGAGGTTAATAAGCGAACCCGTATTTGCCCAAAGCCTGATTTGTTCTGCTCAACTGTGTGGGGCATGTTCACAAGAATTTTTCCTTGTTCCCTGCTAAAGGAGCAGGAATCCAAAGTGTTCGAGGTTTGGCTGTCTGGCCCCCAAGTCCATGAACATTGAACCGAATTGACTGCATCTAAAATTTCAGTTGCAGCCTCAATAACAACAGGGTGACTAGCGGACTGCACTGAGTTAGATGCTATGCCGGACAAATAAAACCCTGAAGCTTGATATAAAATCGAATGAGTTGTTTGCATAGGCGGTTGTGTGTCGTTGGTTGTCGTATTGGACGCAGGTGGTTGAGAGTCAGTGGTTGTTGTATTGGACGCAGGTGGTTGAGAGTCAGTGGTTGTTGTATTGGACGCAGGTGGTTGAGAGTCAGTGGTTGTTGTATTGGACGCAGGTGGTTGAGAGTCAGTGGTTGTCGTATTGGATGCGGGTGGTTGAGAGTCAGTGGTGGTCGTATTGGACGCAGGTGGTTGAGAGTCAGTGGTGGTCGTATTGGACGCAGGTGGTTGAGTGACCGTTTCAGGCATCGTCGGTGCGGGCCGCTCGGGGGAGTTCATAATAACGGTTTCATTTTTATCGGGGATTTTTGCAAAGGCCGCAGACACCCTAGCCTGAGCAACAACCTTAATCCGTTCCGGGGCGACATTATTTTGCCGAACTTCTTTTACGACATCTTTTGCAATTTGAGCTCTTTCGATCGTGAGGGTGATAACTCGCACCAAGATTTTAACTCTTTCGCCGGTTGTAAGACCGTTTATTTTTACATTACCGCCGTCTTCGATCGGTAGCGCATTCAGATTAACGCCACCCCGTGCTGATTCAATCATTGTCAGAGCCAATTTAACTGAGTCATTTTCAAGCATCAATGGTCTTGTGTTTTCGACAGCCAAAGTGATGGTCGACTGAGTTGGGACAAGCGATACCGCCACTAGAGGCGCTAAGTTAGCAGCACCCACAACCGTCGCAAAACCAGTAAGCATTGCATCTGAGGGTGCCGCCTCCTCCTCGCTAATTGGTCGGACTCCTTGCGATTTACTGCCGATGGCTGGACTTTGGCTAACGTCGATTTTACGTGCAAAATCACACGCCGATAAGTTGCATACTACGGTGACATGCATGATCAAGAAACGGAAATTTAAGCCACGCATCAAGGCCTCATTCCTCAAAAGCTCATTTTGGGCGAGAGCTTCCGTCTAGGAGAATCGACTTCTGCCTGAATTTCTTGAGACATCTTTATTTTTTCTATAATTACAGATAGTTAAATAATGCATTCCAGTTTTTATAGTCTGGCTATGATCAATTTAACGCGCAATATCGTCCAGCCTTAATCAGCAATAGCAATCGCCCGGGACCCTCGATCCTACCCTCGTTAAACACTAAAATCACCTCGCAGCTTGCGACCAAGCTGCGATTTTCTCTGCGTCCGTTGCCCCAGGCTGCGATTGAATCGCCGAAATTGCATCACTAACTGACGTGGAAGTGCCACCAGACGCCGTTGTGGCTGCACCAATAAAAGCATTGAGTATAATTGCCGCATCCTCGGCCGTCATCGTAGAGAGCATCGCAGGATCATACCCCGACACTCCATACGTGAATTTATTTAGCACCATCACGCCGTAAGCCGCTTGATACAGCGTGAGCTGCAAGACTGCACTGGTTGCATACTTGTCACTAGATGTCGTAGCGCGCAAATCTTCTGGGATAGCGGATAACGTCGTGATGCTTGAATTCATATCACTGAGACTCTGGGTGTAGAGGCCTCCAAGGGATGTTGGCGTAGGGAGAAAGTCGCTCATTGTTTGCAACAGTGTGCTGCTACTGCCAAAATTTGCCGTAACAACATTAAAAATATCAAAACCTGACTTTCCAGCGTAAGCCGCCGCCAGCAGAGGATAGCGCTGATAATTACTTGGCTCTTCTGCGACAAGTTCGCTGAGTAATGTCACAGCAGTGTCCAGATCCCCATTGTCTAAGGCGCGGCGCGCCTCTTCGTCCTTTGTTAGCTTTGAACACTTAGACCCAGCATGGCCACCGCTGCACTCAAAAAAATTCCCACTTCCACACGACAGCGTCATGGGCAGCAGCGCAAACAATATCCAGAATTTGAGAGAAGTCTTCATTTCACAACCCCATGGCAACACCCAAAGCATAGATCGGCCTTGGATCCATGCCAGGTTTCGCTCCAAGTTCTCGAGTGTAATAAGAAGCCGTTAG
>Ga0214921_10004305_pt1 | contig 21035 bp, 17 predicted proteins | sample LL1505_MetaG_FD_177992 | JGI IMG/M metagenome (GOLD analysis project Ga0214921, IMG submission 177992) | Freshwater microbial communities from Lake Lanier, Atlanta, Georgia, United States - LL-1505 | ecosystem: Environmental > Aquatic > Freshwater > Lake | place: USA: Georgia | collected...
CGATACGGAAACCATCGACGCCACGATCTGACCAGAACTTCAGAGTCTTCAAGAAATCTTTCTGAACTTCACGGTTCTCCCAGTTGAAATCTGGCTGTTCTGGTGCGAACCAGTGCAAGAACCACTGGCCATTCTTTCCGCCGAAGGCTGATTCATGTGTCCATGAAGATGGAGCAAAGTGTGAAACCCAATCTGACGGTGGAAGTTCGCCATTGACGCCTTTACCGTCGCGGAAGATGTAACGCTCGCGCGCCTTTGATCCTGGCTTTGCAGCCAGCGCTTCCTTAAACCATTCGTGCAAGTTAGAGGAGTGGTTTGGAACGATATCTACAAATACGCGGATTCCTTCTTTATGAAGTCCAGCAAGCATCTCGTCAAAGTCTTCAAGTGTTCCAAGTTTTGGATCTACGTTGCGATAATCGTCAACGTCGTAACCACCATCAGCCAAAGCTGATGGATAGAAAGGACTCAACCACACTGCATCGATCGCAAGTGACTTCAAGTAAGGAATGCGCGAAGTGATTCCCTTGATATCGCCGATGCCATCGCCATTTGAATCAGCGAAGCTGCGTGGGTAGATCTGATAGATGGCGGCCTGACGCCACCAATTCTTATCAGCGCTGAGTCCTGTGGTCTTCTTCGAAGTTTTTGACATGCGGGGAACTCTACGGAAGTTAGGGTGATGCCGATACCCAAACACGCAAAATGTGACGGAAATGAAACTATTTTGCAGTTTTGTACAGGTCCTGCCTTAGATTGCGTACCCTGTACCCATGACCCTGCTCCATTTCCTCGATCTACTTTCTACATTTGTCTTCGCGCTTGTTGGCGCACGTGTAGCCGCCGATAAAGGGCTCGACTACGGCGGGGTCGCATTTATTGCAGCAGTGGCTTCTGTATCAGGCGGAACCCTTCGTAATATCTTTCTAGGATTGCGCCCGATCTGGATTATCGATCCATGGATCATCGGTAGCGTACTGGCTGCGGTAGTTCTTACTCTCGCCTTCAGACGAGTTACTCAGATCGGAAAGACTCTCCTAATTATGGATACCTTTGGGCTTGCTGTTGCAACCATGTCAGGGACTCAACTGGCATTTGAAATGGATGTCACCTGGTTTGCAGCCATCCTTTTAGGCGTAATCACAGCCGTCACAGGAGGGCTACTGCGCGATGTCTTATGCCAGCTAGAGCCCGTTCTACTACATCGCGAGACGATTGGCACCTCTGCGCTTATGGGAGCCGCGACCTTTGTAGCTCTTCATCAAGTTAGCGTTTCGCATACAGTGGCTGCGGTCTGCGGTGGATTTGTCGTTATCGCAACACGAGTCATCTCAATTCATTTTGATCTGCATCTACCGAAGCTCAGATAGATCAAAGATTGTTGCACCTAGTGCTCGCCGTAAAATAAGTAGTATCACCAACCGTTGACTGACAGTTTCCACTTCCCACAATTCCAGAAGCCGCATGTGCTTGCGTTCCGGATGCGAAGACCACTGTCCCGGTCAGGAGAAAGGCAAGTGAAACTCGGATGCTCCGCAGAAACGTAACTAAAGACTACCAATGGGGGCGATAAGGAATAGTGCGGTCGCGCGACGCTTAAGGCTTCTTTGGCGCCGATTTCTTAGGCGCTGCCTTACGCACAATCGCCTTCTTCACGGGTGCCGACTTGGCAGTCGCGGTCCTGGTTGCCACAGCAGCTTTTTTGGCAGGTGCCTTCTTGGTGGTTTTTAGGGCTGACGATTCTCGCCGACCTGTTTTCATCAGCGACTCTAGGTAGGCAATTTCGCCTGCAAGATCTTCGACATTCTCTGTCAGATTTGAACCTTTTCGTCTCGATCTAATCAAGATGGTAAAGGTTGCAATTAAACCGAGTATCGCCAAAATTCCCATAATCAAGGTTGAAGAAATCGATCTACTATTTTTTACTTGGGACTTGCTCCCATCATTTTTTACAGGCTTTGACTCACCTGCCCCTTGTGCGCCAGAAGCTTGAGCGGAGCCAGAAGATTTTGGAGTAGATACGCCAGCGGACCTTTGACGAATCTTGGCCTTAAGGGCCTCCAGCTTCTTCTGCGCTGATGTTGCGAGTTGAGCTGCCGCTTGAGCGGCGAGTTGTTTAGCCTTTGCTAGCGTGACAGCTTGCGCAGCAGAAGCCTGAGCGGCGGCAGCTTCCGCTTTTGCCTTTTCAGAGACTGCTTTCAGAGCCTGTGCATCAGCCGCAGCTTTATCTGCAGCCGCTGCCGCTAATTTGGCATCAGCCGTAGCTTTATCTGCAGCCGCTTTTGCTGCATCTGCTTTTGCTTGTGCAGCTTTTGCATCAGCCGTAGCTTTATCCGCAGCAGCTTTATCTTCGTCAGCTTTCTTGACCGCTTCATCAGCAACTACCTTCAATCGTGTAGCCACCGGACCTAAATAGAATTCCTTGACAATTCCAGGTTGCGCAGTTCTGATTGAAAATTTTTCAGAAACAACTTCTTGTTCTGTAAGTGTTACAACTTCACTAAAGTTTGAAAAATCATTCGCCCTGAGTTTTCCTTGGGCTACAGCATCTTGATATTCGCTCACAGCTTTATCGGCTGCTTTTGCACTTTCTTGTGCTTGTTGAGTTGCGACCTGTGCTTGTTGAGTTGCGACCTGTGCTTGTTGAGTTGCGACCTGTGCTTGTTGAGTTGCGACCTGTGCTTGTTGAGTTGCCGCAGCGGCAACTTCTGTGGCTTTTGCTGCGACTGCGACCGCTTCTGTGGCCTTTGCTGCGGCGGCATCTGCTGCAGCCGATTTTTGTTGAGCCACGGCTGTAGCCTGTTCCGCAACAGCGACTGCTTTATCAGCATTCGCCTTAGCTTCTGTTGCAGCTTGGGTGACTGCTTGCACAGCAGCGGCAACCTGGGTCACAGCCGCAGCTGAGGCATTAGGGGATGTCGTTACAGCCTCCAAAGCTTTTGTGATGAGGGCATCTGCTTTCGTTGCCTGCTGCGCCGCTTCGGCTGCTTTGGGATCAGCGGCAACCGCCTTAGAAATCTCTGCTGCAGTTATCGGTGCTGTGGGGGCTTCAGGAAGAGTTACAGCAGGCACCGGGGGATAATCAGCTGAGTTAGCTGAAGCCATACCTAGAAAATTGCAAGTAATCCCGCATAGGAGTAGTGAAAGCAGAAACCGCAAGAACAGTGGTTGATCGATTTTCACTACGGAGGAATTAGAAACTCTCAATTCTCTACCTGCACTTATCATCGATGGCAACCTTCTCCGCTATCACTAATGGCTGGGAGTGATAGGTTATCGGACCAGTACCTCTAGAAAAGACTGCGGTAACTTTTTCACTTTGTTGTGGAGCTAAATCTACATCTACAACAAGCACTGGTCTATGGAGTTCTTCACCCAGCCGCCCAGGAGAGCCAAATGCTGACGAGCGCTTGGCACTGATCAAGGTTGAGCCAGGTGGACCGTAAATGAATGCCAGAAAACGGTGCTGGCCGGATACCAGTACGGCTGGCTTGGTCTTATCTGCTCTGGTCAGAACATAGGGCGGTAACCCCACTCCAGTTTTCAGAGTGTTCTTCACTAATAGTTCTACTTGAACTTCTCCATTTTTATTGCAAGATAGAGATTTGACTTGAGTTTTTCGGGATAAGTAGTAATCAAGTTTACTTGCGTCAATATTGAGGATTACTGCTCGAAACTCATTATTTTCGGTGGGACTCAAAGTACCACCAATCCTAGTATCTTCAAGCCAACTTTCGACCCTTGTATCTGATGAAAACGCAAGAATACGATTTTCCTCAATTCCTGACTTCAAACCCTGGGCTAGCTTTATTTTCGAATACTGCCCGGCCATAATTTTCGAAAATGCTGCATCAATAATCCGAACAAGGAAATCTTTACGAGCTAGGTTGTCAAATTCATATCGCTTGTAGGCTTTTTGTAGTGTCTCGGATACCAAGTTCTTACTTGTGATAACTTCGCCAGATTTAAGCTTAATAGGTCCTGTTGATTTCAATATGTAACTCAAGGCACTTGGATCTACAGCAATGACACCGTCGAGTTTTTCGCCGAATTGCTTCTCCCAAAGAGCCATCCAAATTTTTGCCCCGTACGGAAAATGCGGCGAGATATTTGAATTCTGCCAAATCGCAGGATCATCACCGTAGATTCGCCTGAAATCGGAGGGCATTGGAATCGGCAGTGTTTCCAAGGATTTAAGAATCGCATTAGAACCGGTGCGCTCTACGGACAACTTACCTCGGTCAAATTTCACAATCGCAAACGCGCCAATTATGCCGCCAGTGCCACGGGCTTCAGCGCTATTTTGAAAAGCAATCAAGTATCTCTTTGGTCGATCAGCTCCCAAAAGCAGTGGAGCGGCACCAACTAAAGACTGTATTTCGGGCTGGATACTTTTTACGTTGAGCCCAGCTAGTCCTAACGCACTGCTCAATCCAGGGGTGCCACTGATCGCAACCATTTGTCGTAGGTCAGCGGCAACTTTATCTGTCTTGCCCTTCAAGATTTCGGCAGCAGCTCCCTGCGAAATCCCGTGCCTTAATTCCGTGATATCTGACGAAATTTTTATCGCTTTGTAACCGATAAAAGATGAAATCAGAAGAAAAAGCACACCGATGCAAATGCCAATTCTTGATTTCATAGCACCTTGCACCAATCCCTAGCAAAATAGACTCGAAATACTCTATCGGTCCAACGCTGACAGTGGAAGCGAGCTTCCATATGGAATGTAGAATATTCTCATGAGGCGATTCAATTTTACCCAATTTGCATCCGCAGCATTCCTGGTAATAGTCGCGAAGGCGCTATTCAGCCCTCGCATTCCAATTCCCGTCTTCCGCGACAAGTCGACGTGGGCTCACCAAGTGGCCCAGCACAAGGCGATAGTCAATTCGAGTTTAGAAAATAGGGTCTTGTATCTGTCTGGTCCTCTAGAGTCTCTTGGCAATATTCTGGTTTTCACTTTGATTTTTATTGCCGTTTCAAAGATCGCACCACGCTTAAAAGATTTTCAACTCGTCCTAATCTGTGCCGCTATCTCTCTGTCGGTTGAAACCGCACAGATCTTCATTCCAGGCCGCGTGAGTTCATTGACAGATGTTGACTGTAACTTTCTTGGCATTGCAGTTGCATTCATGTTAATTAAGAAATTCCCTAATCTTTTTGGGAGAAAAAAAAATTACTCTTTTTTTCTCCTCTTGCGCCAAATAAAAAATAGCCACCAGGTCGCAAGAAAAATACCGCCTCTATAGACCCATTTTTTGAAACTGACAGTGGATGGCTGCAATGGCTTCTTACGAATAAGCACGGCAATCGAAGCGGTACGAACACCGCCCGATGTAGATATTCCACTGAGTTGAAGTGTGTGGTTTCCGGCGCCAAGCCCCTCAGGAATATCAAAGACTGCTGCAAATGTCCCATCTGCAATCGTGCGAGTTGTCCCAACAAGCTCATGGGTAGAGAAGAGATAGACGCTTACAGGACTCAATGGTGCAAAACCGGTACCCGAAACTTTCGCACCTGCGCCTTTATGAAAAACAATCCCTAAATTTGTGCTGTCACCCGATGCACTGGATGGATCACTTGCAGATATTGAGAGCGACCAATCAGACCCTTGGATTTCAGCCGAAGTGATACTTCCGGCGGTAGATGCCGTCTCCTTCATCACCAAGGTTGCCTTCACTGCTTGGTTGCCATCGCTAATCGAAATCGAGACCGGAGCTCCAATGGGCGAGGAGGTTTTTGCAACCTCACTCTTCTGCAGAGCAATTGGCGGCAAATTCTTCAGAGGATCACCTGTCGGTGCAGAAGGCGCCGGAGGCAAACTTGTGGCGAGAACCGGCGGATATTGAGCGGCTCCATGAGCCGAAGCAGACGAGACCATCAGAATGCCAACTAGGAAAAATAGTCGACATCTTAGTAACGGCGTCAGTGGGTTCTTCTAAACATGACGACTGGTAACCGATAATCCAGTGGTATTGTAGGGTTATCCCTATCTTTGATTGATTAGTTTCTCTGGAAGTCACCGGGAGGGTTCTTTTGCTAGTCAAATCTTCCCAAATCGTGGCAAAAAAGCGCCGCTACTTAAACTCATTAATCGCATTTGAAGCAACACTTATCTTTCTTCTGACTGTGGTTGCAGTTCAATTACGTAATGCAGGAAATCTCCTTAGCTACAAAAGTGGCCTCAAGGAGTACCTACTTTTAACGGCATTCCCCATAATCTGGTTGGTCTGCCTCTCACTCCTCGGTTCATGGGATATGCGCATCCTGGATAACCATATTGATGGTTACCGCCTTCTCATGGGCGCAAGTGCCATGACCTTCCTTGCCTTCTGTTCGGCCAGTTATCTCTTCAAGATTCAAATCTCGCGATTCGTCATTCTCTTCAGTTTAGTCGGCGGAACGCTGCTACATCTAGTTCTTCGATGGTTTTTTTTAAGGTTTGCGGACAAGAGATTAAAAAATAATAGCCCAACGCAGCGCTGGCTCTGTCTTACCGAGGATCAAATGGCAAGAAAACAAGTCCAATCCTTTGCGGTAGAACATCAGGCTGAGATACATTTTCTCTCAACTACTCATACAGATTTCTCAAAATGGGTCAACGAAGCAATTTCGTGCATTCAAAGGTTTCAAATATCTCGAGCAGTCCTTACAAGTGTCAGTGCATTTCAGCCTGCTCAGGTGCAACAGTTGATGTGGGCTGTACAACAAGCTGAAGCCGAATTTGTGGCTTATGACTACTTGGGTCTTGCGGCTTCTCAAAGTCGCCTACATTATTATGACGGGTTAAATTGGGTCGGAATCGGAGAACCAAGAATCAATGAGTCTCAGAGAGTGGTCAAAAGGCTCTTTGATTTAGCGTTGGTGATTCCAGCAATTGTTTTGCTCACCCCTTTCTATATTGTGATTGCAATTCTCATCAAAATTGACTCGACAGGAAAGATTCTTTACACACAAAAAAGGATTGGTCAGAATGGGAAGCAATTTACTTTTCCTAAATTTAGAAGCATGAAACAGGGCGCAGATTCAGAGCGATTTTTCGTGCTTGGACGTCCTGATGCCGACATGGCCGATCGATATAAGAACGATCCGCGCGTTACCCGCGTTGGTAAAGTTCTACGCAGATATTCACTGGATGAGATCCCGCAACTCTGGTGCGTTCTTATCGGCACAATGTCTCTTGTCGGACCACGGCCGATTCTTCCTGAAGAAGAGCCACAGCTTGGAAATTTTGATTTCAGGCGCCATATCGCGAAACCTGGCCTCACAGGTATTTGGCAGGTATCTGGTCGCAAGGAAACCACTTGGGATGATCGAATGGCATTCGATATCAAGTATGTGGAGGAATGGTCAGTTGCCCTGGATTTAATTTTAATCGCTAAAACATTTCGCGTGATTATAAGCGGAGAGGGGTCTTACTGATGAATGAGAGACAATTTCGCACGACTCAGGGTTTCATTAGTGAAACAGTAAATAAAAGGGACGCCGTGGAAACTGATACGTATCAAAGAATCTCTACCAGAGTACACAGTGGTCGAATGATTGAAGAGATTACGGCTCTTCGCGGAATAGCTGTGCTCCTTGTAGTTGCCTGTCACTTTAACATCCCACACTTCCAATCTGGATTTTTTGGAGTAGACGTATTCTTTGTCATTTCAGGGTTTTTGATCACCGGAATTCTTGTCCGCGAGTATAACGATTCACAACTTAAAAACCCATCTCACGGGAGAATTTCCCTTAGAAATTTTTACTTAAGAAGAATTAAACGCATAGCTCCTGCGTCCATAGTCACACTGATTTCGGTAGCTGGTTACTATGAATTCTTTGGCAATTCATTGCGTAAATCACAAGTCACTTCGGACTTGCTTTGGAGTGCTTTTGGATTTGCGAATAGTCATTTCCAATTCCTAAGTACGAACTATTTTGCCTCAAATTCTGCAAAATCCCCGCTGCTGCACTACTGGTCCCTCGCGGTTGAAGAACAATTCTATTTTGTTTGGCCGCTTCTAATCTTAACCGCAATTAAATTTCACCGGTTGAAAATTAGAGGTCAATATATTCGTTGGAATCTGAGAGTGACAGTTCTAACTATCTCGCTCACCCTACTTTCCTGCCTTTTTTGGATAATTTATTCCAACTTAAACCCGACCGCATCATATTTCATGACTCAAGCACGCGCTTGGGAGCTTGGATTCGGTGGAATTTTCGGAATGTTGGTGCAAAACAAAGTTCGAATATTTGAAAGAGTTAAAATAGGAACCATTTCTAGATTGAGTATTCTCACAATTTTTGCATCCGTCTTTTTAGTTTCAAATTCTAATATTGCATTTTCGCTCTTTGTACCGGTTACTGCGACTGGTTTATTTCTTTATTCGGTAAGTATTAATCAATGGTCTCCGAACCTGAAAAAGAAGTCTAAAATTTTTCAGCCATTTGTTTTTGTCGGCAAAATTTCATATTCACTATATCTGTGGCATTATCCATTATTTGTCATTTTTAGCGAGCGGGGCTACCTTCAAGGACCAGTTGGTTATTTGATACTTATATCTCTAACTTTTGTACTGTCCTGTATTAGTTTCAAATTTGTAGAATTACCATTTCTTGAAGGCAAGTTCGCGACCTATTTTGTCTCAAGGGATGAGCAATACGAAAAGACTGAGTCTAAAATGAGCCGCTCTGGTTATATCGTATCAGTTTTAGTTCTCGCACTGGGGATATCTTCATTTCCCGGATATATTTATAACTACTCTAACCGTCAAGCTTTAACTCAAAATTGGAAGAGTCCAGATTTAAATTCATTATTCCCTGATCAAGGAACAAATTCAAATAATATTTCCGTATCAGAAGCCCAAACACGCAACGACAGCTTAACTGCAACAAACAGCTACGATCCAGACACGGAAGCCAAATGGCGCACAACTTTATTGCAGTCAGCAAAAAATGGAAAGGTATCAATTGATTTACTTGCAAAAATGCCATTGTTAGCTTTCAAAAAAAATAATTACGAAACAATGTGTTTCAAGGGCGTTAATCAACCTTGCACCATTCTTAGTTTTCAAGGCACCCATAAAAGAGTTCTGTTGCTGGGTGATTCGCGCATGACGATGATACTGCCACCCATCGTGGACTATTTTAGAAAGCGTGGCAATTGGAGTGTAGATACTTGGGCCTTGCCTGGTTGTCCCATATTGAAAATTTCCTCAGAATCGTTGGGGACTGCGGATTGTGTAGACAGGCAAAAGTACATCGCGGAATCGATTGACAAGTTCAATCCCAATTTAGTCATAGTTTCTGAGCGTTTTCACGAAGATTTTTCTTATTACCCTACTCTTATAAACTTTCTGAAAGCCAAGAATCTAATTTCGAAAACTATTGCCTTGGTCCCATTTCCATATTTGAAAAACGCACCAGAGTCATGTTTCGGTAAGGACGGAACATACTCTATAACGTGCTTCTCGGTTGAAGCCAACTCTAGTAGGGTGACATCGAGAGTCGGTGCAATTTTTGAACAATCTGGTATTAAACACTTTAATTTTCAAAATATCATTTGTACTGCATCTTTGCTTTGCCCCCCCGTTATCAATGGAGTATATGTATATCGCGACAAGTCGCATATAAACGCTGATTTCTCTGAATCTTTAGCACCAGTCGTTGGCTACTTTATTGATACAAACTTTCCATCCGATGTTTGATCTGCTGGTAGACAGAGTGCGAAAATATAGATAAAGCTATAGAAGTTCGAAACGGATGGAACACTAAATGACTCTGAAATCATCCCGAAGCAAATTACCACGAGCATACTCAGCCCTATCTTAGGGATTCGGTGCCTGCTTAGATAGAATGAAAATAGAAAAGCCCCAAAAAGAAGCGCGCCGATAATTCCGTATCTATTGAAAATAGATGCAATAGTCCCTTGTTCGTCATAAAGAGCAAAACCGAAAATTGATTTTGACTTGCCGGTCTGAAAAGAGTTTATCCCTTGTCCATATACCCAAGCAGAGTTAAAGGTCAATTGTGACTTTATTTTCATCCAAATTGTTCCACGTCCGGTTAATGAATTTTGATTATTCAAAAAAACAAACAGTCCAACTCCAGCAACATATAACAAAAATGGGACGATGGCCAAAAATGAATTCGAAAGATATCGCGTAAGGAGAAAAACCAAAAGCGCAAGTATTGCCATTCGCGAGCCTGATGCCAGAATAATCACAAGCGAAATGAATTGAACGGAAATTTTTTTGAAACCATAATCAAATATAAAACTCATACTGATTACGATTACAAAAAAGAAACCGAGTGCATTCTCATGCGGAAAAAAGCCGCTCCAAAGAGTTCCGAAAATTCCACACTTATCTGGGCGGCACGAAAAAGTGCCCCGATTAGGCATTAGGAGACAATAAAAAAGTGTAATTCCTATCGCAATTAAAATAATATTTCTAAGTATTGAAATTAGTTTCGGCGAAATTGTTTGGAAGCTTCCCATAAGTAAGTACAACCAAAAAACCGTGGCCTCGATGACTTGATGCAAAACCCATCCTTGCGGGCTTAGGATATAATTCAGAAAAATATATGGAATGGTTAGTGCGGAAATAAATCTGAATGATGCGAAGGAGTTATTTCGAACAAATAAATTTTCAATCAAAAGCGCCGATAAATTAATTGCAAGCGCTATAAGTATGACAATCAACAGAGCCTTTTTGGCATTTGAATCATTTAAATTTACCCACATTATTCCGTTATTTGTTTGAACCCGGACTGATTGATCATATGCAGCACTTGCTAGTTGAGGGAAAACGATGCCGAAGAACATGGCGGCGTGGAAAAAATCTACCGATGAAAATTTGCTCGAATATCCCCTTATCCCACTACGGCTCATCTGTACCTTCTTGACGTATCTGATTTGTGTTGTATCTAGCCAGGATCCCGGCATAAAGCGCTGTTGTAAACCCTGTCATTGTATATGCAACTGACGCCCCAAAAATTGGCAGAAAAATCCATGTCATCGATATATTAGTAGCCAGCATCCAAATCGAAACACGAGCCCTTAGTCCTAAAATCGAATCTGAAACGCTCCTCTGAATCGGGTAGCTGGTTATGGATACGATGCTTCCCGCCAACAGATACGGCAAAACGCTTATGATTGGATTTTTCAATTTGTTATCGGATAGAAATGATATAATTGGATAATAAAAAAGCAAACTGAAAATAGTGATGATTATTGCATTAGTCCAAAGTAATAGTTGAAGGTTAAAAGATTTCTTCCGAATCAGTATATTCTGGTTTTTGATCATAAATGGAAAAAGTGCGATGGGGACAAAGTCGTAGAGCAACGCAAATTTGGACATTACCGAATATTCTCCAACAGCGGAAAGCCCTAGCCGACTGCCAATCATGGGGGAGTTAAGTGAGTTGGCTGTATTTTCAGAAAACTGAATTAGCCGAAATTTCCAATAACGATTTGAATCGGGTTGATTGTTTGCCATAGTATTCACGATTTTAGCCTTGAAAATAATGGGAATAGCCACAATTCCCGGTGCCATATTTGCTGCGAAATTTGCAAAAAGTATACCTGATAGATCCAAATACTTGCAGGATATAGCGAAAAATGGGAAAAAAAGGATAGCTAAAGCTGTGACTAAAAGATTAGCTTTCGCGAAGCCGGAGGTAAGAGTATAAAGCGCGAGGCTTATGGTACTAACAGCCTGAACTTGTACAATTAGTGATATTACAAGCAGCGAGAGAGCAGTACCTGGCGTTTTTGGCGAAACAAAATAGGTCACAAATAACGAAAAACCACATTCAATACAAAGCAAAATTATAGAATTTGTAAGAGCAATTTTTAGAATTTCTCTAGAATTAAAGGAAGATAGATTGCCTTCGCGGGTAAGAATGCCTTTTCTTGTAGAGTCAAAAACGATCATGCATATATAGAATAATCCAGCGAGCACAAAAAAATGTCCTACGAATTCCACGCTATGTGATGCAAAAAGCAGACGAATCTTAAGTATTCCCAGGATAGTTATTACTATTTGCTGAATTAAGGACGAGGTAAATACTCTAGGCATCCATCAGTTCCTCTGATGTAAGTATTTTTTGCACATTTTTTTTGGATTTAAAATGAATGCAATAACTAAGCGAAAATAATTTCTTTGCCACCCTGCAGGTTTTGCTGAGATTAAGAATTTTCGAATTTGGATATCAACAAAGGCATCTCGCCTCTCGGTAATTGATATTTTTTGATTAATAAATTCAGTGAAATTTAGCTCTATTGTGGAATGACTTCTATTCCTAACGTAGGCGGCTACGCGCTGTTGTTTTATTTTGTGTTGAGCGGTTTTTGAGTCTGAATGCAATAGATATAGCGACAAAGGTTCTCGAACCATTTTAAAATCAACACCGGAATTAACAGCCCTATAGGCGAAATCGAAGTCTTCGGACATTGGAAGTCTCCGATCAAATCCTCCGAGATCCAAAAAAGTACTCCTCGAGAGAAACCACGTGCTTAGCAAAGCTGGCATCCCTAATCCAGCTTTTAGCATCAATTTTGCGTGTTCATCGTCCGTAGTTCGAACATTTCTTCCAACCTTGGTCCCATAATTGTTTATGTAAATAGAATTGGTCGCCACTATTGCGTTATTTTTTGAATCCAATATTAAGGGAATTTGTTTTTCTATTTTTGTCGGCATCCAAAGATCATCTGCATCAATGAATGCAATATATTCAGATGCAGAATGTTCAACTCCAAAATTTCTACTTTCTGCGGAACTAAGGAAATTGACGTGTAGGATCGAAATATTGGGATGATCATAAGACTCAATTTGAGAAGCAGTGCCGTCCGAACAAGTATCGCAAACGACTATAATCTTTGATGGTCTTGTTGTTTGATTCAACACTGAATCGATACATTTTAAGATTGTTGATTCAGCGTTATGCGCGGGAATTACCACGGAATATCGAAGGTCAAACACTCGGAGAGTCTACCGCCCGTTGGTGTATTTCGACATCAGCCGCCTTGAAATACGTGCTATTTCGTCGACCTCATGAGCCGAAACCATTTTGCAATCGAGATCTAATTTCGCTGATTTTTGACATCGAATATGAACTCAGAGATAATGAGGCGTGGCGGTTCTGGATGAACAAATTGAAAAACTAAAGAGTCTTCTTCTGTCGGTAGATCAGAAAATATTTACTGTAACTTGGTTGAATCATTATTCGCTGCGACTTTCCTATGACCTAAGTTGCACTCTAGAAAACATAAATTTGGTCGGCATAGATGGTTTGTTCCTCCACATGATTTGTAAAAGTAAGGTTCCTAGAACGTCTGCCGATATTTTTCTTCCCAAATTCTTGGCTGAACAAACCTGGTCAGTTGGTCTCATTGGAGGGCCTCGGGAGGGAATAGAAGCTCGGCGAGGGATATTTGTCGATAAATTTCCGAATCTTAAATGCAAGTTTTATATGGATGGTTTTTCTGGACAAACTAATTTTAACTTAATTCAGAAAATTAACGAAGAGAATATTTCAATTCTAATAATCGGAATGGGCACTCCGCAACAGGAATGGCTGATGTCCGATTTAATTGAGAATAAAGATTACTTAGATAGAAACCTTTTAATTTTTACGTGTGGTGGATGGCTCGAACAGATTATTTACAAAAACTACTATCCAAGTTGGGCGTATCGGCTCAAGATGAATTGGTTGATTCGACTTGTTCGAGAGCCGCGAAGGCTTTGGAAGCGATATTTTGTTGATTCAGTATATTTCTTTCGAAACAAATCGAAATACCTGCAATATCTTTCTTCATTACCAGGTTACCTTGAGATGGAGAAAATTTCTTGAAATATTATATAGACGCATTAAACTTAAGAATTACCTTTTCGGGAATTAAATTTTGAAAGTAGGAATCGTTTGCCGTCAAAATTTAGTCAGATCAAGATTTCTGGAATTGTACCTTTCCACTTTATACCCAACAATCGAATTTTGGTCGGCTGGAACTGCTGTAACAGAAGATTCGAATTACAACTTTGAAAATGAAGTTTGTGAAAAATTTGGTATAGTGAATTCTCAGCGAAAACAAGTCGATTTAAACGCTAGAAGAAATGACTTGGAAAATTCAGATTTAGTTTTGGTCGCAGAAAAGTCACTTTGGCACTCATATCGAAACATTCCTGGGCAAGATAGAGTAATTTTTTTGGATGAAGTTGGAAAAAAAATGGGTTTGAGTTTGATTGATCCATTGGGATGTTCTTCTCAAGAATTGGAAATTCAACTTTATGGTCATGCATTTGTGGCTTGTACAATTCTGAACCGGATACGGCGAGAGGCAAATCCGGTTCACAAGCTGGTGGGTTTGATTCCAGAAAATATGGAAGCATTTCCAATTATTAATCAAATAGTAAGTGAGAAATTATCTGAAAAGAGTTCACTAGTCATACAATCCTGCATAGGAAAGACTCCGTACCTCAAGCTAAATGAGCTACAAAGTCAACCTATTCCCAATAGTTTGCTGAATTCATTCAGTGGCTTTATTAGCAATCATAAGAATGAATCTGTTTTTCATTTCGAATATGAAGTTCCGCACCCAATCAAGGTGTTGACAAGTAGAAATTGGCGTGAAAACATAGAATTGTTATTAGAGGAATTTGATATATACTTGGTGTCAGCTCCACTCCATACTTCCCTTGGGATTATTGATTGGAATGCATATTTTGGAGTAATGCCGACCGTAGATTTCCAGGTTGTGGCTTCCAAGGATGCTGATTTTCTTTAAGAGCGTAATTCTGGGATGGGTGGCTGACGAATGAATCTTAGATTTTTGAGGAACATTTTTATAAAGAATTTGGCCTTATTCTTAATTCTTTTCTTCGGATTCAACACGTTTGCTACATTAGTAAATATTACAAGCATTAAAGTTTATCAGTCCTCGTCTACGATGTTCGTTTCCACACCTGCTGCGAGTTTGGATATTTCAACGCTACTCGTAGGTTCTTCTTTTTCTGCTTCACGGGTAAAGTCTTACGCAGAAATTGTGACGTCATCAATTACGTTAAAGCCCGTTATCGAAAAACTTGGGTTATCCGAGTCTCCGGGGGAATTGGCTCGAAATATTCAAGTCACTGCACCGATTGATACCGTCTTGCTTGTTGTTTCAGTAAAGGATTTAAATCCATCAAGGGCGTCAGCGATTGCAAATTCGATAGCTCGGCAGTTTGCAATTACTGTATCAAATTTAGAAATTTCCCCTGAAACCGGAATATCTCAAGTGAAAGTCACGCAGGTGAAGGAGGCAGTCCCTAACTTTAGGCCAGTTTCGCCGCGTAAAAAAGTAAACTATTCAATCGCAATAATATTTGCCTTTGGACTCACATTTATTATTGGTTTCCTCAGAGAACTTTTTGACAGCACAGTTAAGAACAGCGAGGATGTTTCTCGGGAATTATTAGGAGTTATTGATTTTGATACTTCCGCTTCCGAAAAACCATTACTTTCTGAAGAAAATTCCTATGCGTCTCGCACTGAGGCAATGAGGCAAATTCGCACGAACCTGGTCGAAAAAGCTGAGAAAACTAACCTAAAAGTATTGAATGTTACTTCTTCGATAGCCGGCGAGGGAAAATCTACTTTTTGCATAAATCTTTGCCAATCGCTCTTTCAAGCCGGCTACAAAGTTTGTTTGGTGGAAGGAGATTTAAGAAGACCCACCATTTCAAAATATTTAAGTTCAAACGCGCCAATCTTAGATTTCAAAATTGGACTTTCCGATCTTCTTCAACAAAAGCCGTCTCGGGTATCTAGGGCTTCCGTAAATCGCCATGTTGTCTATTTGGACTCGCTAGGATTCTATGTAATTACGGCAGGTGCTACGCCTACTAATCCCGCTGAATTACTCCTGGGAGATTCATTCTCCGAGGTGATTAAAATCTTACGCCGAGACTATGACTTCGTTATAATAGATAGCCCTCCAACTCTCCCCGTTACCGACTCTAGGATTATTGACAAGCAAGCAGACGGGATAATCCTTTTAGCCAAGGCTGGAGTTGTAAAGAAGCGCCAACTTGAAACCACTATGTTACTGCACGCGCAGGTGGGAGCAGTGGTAGTTGGCGTTTGTATAAATATGGCCCCAACAAATGACCCAACCCAGGAGTACGGTTACCGTTCTTCGAAACAGAACTATGAAAGTAGTGGCGCGCTAAAATATTATTACAACTATTACGGTTATGGCCGGACACGGGAATTGTACGGTCCAATTGATATTCGGCAATCCGAGCCTCTATCTTTGAGAAATTTTTTCCTAAATTTCAAGAAAAGAAAATAGTTTAATAATATGTCGTGGGGTCCCAAGATTTCGAAAAAATGGTATTGAAACTGCGCGGCTCGAAAATTTGTTTGCCTCCGGTGTGGTAATTGGTTAATTCACCGAAATATATGCGGTCGCCTATCAAGTAGAAATCTACCCTGAGGTGGTCAACGTTGCAGGCTAATTTTTCTGCTAGGTGAATCATGTGCCCGAGATTTGAAGGCCGCACCGGTGATTTTTTTGCATTGGGGTACTTTAGTTTGACGTCTAACTTTTGCCAGTTAGAATTAAACATATCACGAGTAGGAGATTCATTCCAACTCTGATCCACCTCGATATATTCACACACACCATTAAATATGAAAAATCTATAGTCCGCAGCAATTTCGTCTTCCAAAGTGAGTAAATCTTCGATTATTAATTTAGGGGTAACGCCTTTGTAGGCGAATTCAGGAAAATGTCCAAATCCATTATGGTAGGGAGTTTTTAACCATCCTTTTAGAAGAAGTTTAAAATCAGCTTCTGAGATTGCACTTTTTTGAATTTCAATTCTTTTCCAATTCTCAAATTTATTAGACATAACAGTGAAAGAAGAATTCTGATTTCGGGTCGAAAAGATTAGAATTGCGCCTGAGCCATGGCTTGGTTTGATCACACATTTGTCGGGTAAGTCATTCAGACTGATTTCTTCTGGAGTCTGATATATTCCATAAATAGGAATTAAATACTGATTACCAATAATTTTTGCCACATAGTCTCGAACCAAAACCTTATCAGCGAAAAGTGTAACTATATTGCGGCGGTCGTAGGCCATTTTATAAAAAATTTTCTGTTGGAACGTTTTTGGATTTCTGCTGCGCATTTTTAAAACGAAGTATCCGAGTTGCTCCGGATAATACCCACGAAGGAAATCTTTGGATCTTCTCAAAAAGACATAGAAAAATATGTATCGATTGAGAAATTTTCTGAAGAGGCGCATTTGCTAATTTTAGGATGTTAATAGTTCTTTAAGCAAGGATTGAGGCATTAAAATGTGCATCATTCCGAGATTTGACTTGATGCAAGAGTTATATAGAAGTCTATTCCGTGGGCATTCGATCCTCGCGAAGTCTCCAAGCAAGAGAGCGACCCACAAAATGATAAACTAAAGGCCTGACTCCAAATCTCATTTTTTCGCTAAAAGGAATCGTGTGTGAGAAAACTCTTCGCAAAATCGAATAATTTTTACGTGCAGGATTTGTTCTAATTGGACTGGCTTTTGAGATTGTACTTTCGACTTTTGCAAGCACAATTGGTGTTGAATCCTGAGACTCGCTTGCATCCACCAAGTTGAGAACTTTTGAAAATATCATTGGGAAATCTGCTTGAACGCCTTGCCAGTGGGAATCTGGGAGCTTAACTAAAGATGAAATTGCCGCTGAATTTAGTAGATAGGCAGATGTTGGTGAAGGATTTGAGAAAATTCTGTAATTTCTTTTCTTAAAGTTTGCTCTGAGACTTTTCAATGTTAAACAAAGTCGAGGATCAGCCAGTAATAGAGTGAGAGTTGGCTGGGCTTGCAAATTGCTCTCTCCAATATTTTCAATCAGTCGGTTGAAATTATTAACAATCACATCGTCTTCTAGAATGACTGCGGTATCAACACAATCTTGGTACGCTTTTAAGAGAATCGCTCGATGACCTAATGTGCACGAAATTTCCGAGCTTTGTAAATCCCGGCCGTAAAGGAATAAACTTTTTTGTTCATTTCTAAAGTAACTTAGTTGATCAACTTCGCTAATGGGAATCCCCCAACAGACTTCATAATCAAGGGAATTTCGAGCTATTGATTCAACTAGTTTGTCTCCTCTGAAGTTGTCTTTCATTCCGAGTATGTAAAGTTTCGTCTTGAGTTCCATACATAAATCCTTTCAAATGAAGACATATTGCAGATTACTGGTGGAGCCATATTGACGAGTTTAAGGCTTACATACGGTCAAGATTTATTCAAGACATTTCTGAGTTAAGATCTTGCAGGACATGCACTGTTATTCGAGGCTAAGTCTTCTCATTTTGACTATATGATTGCTACTTACTCCGAGTTTATCAAGATTGTTTATGGTTATTCAGGACAAGGGGATACTTTATCGTAAGTCATCAGTCCCAAAAGGAAGTCATCATTCGATAATTGTCATTGCGAGATGTGTTTCTATCTTTATAGTATCTTGTGCTAATGAAAATACTTAGAAGCCTGTCGCATAACTTTAGTCACTGGAATCGTAAGAGAAAACTTCAATTTGTTTCAGATTTAATCAAAGCACGAAATGTGCAGAAATGTCTGCTCGTTGGGGCGAAAGCAGAAATCAGATTAGGCAATTTAGATAACGTGGTGGAAGCTGGAATTAGGAACTTGGTCTCCGAGGTCGTTGCCTCGGGTCTCGAACCGGAAAGCCATTCTTGGGGAAATTGGATTCAAGCAGACGGAAAAAATCTACCATTTCCCGATAAATTCTTCGATTTGGTATTCAGTAACGCAGTAATTGAACATGTAGGAGACGAAAACGATCAGCGTAAATTCATAAATGAGCAACTGAGGGTTGGCAAAAACTGGGTCATCACCACTCCGAATAGATTATTTCCGATAGAGAGCCATACACAAAAAATATTTATTCACATGAGTAAACGTTGGACTAATCCTGTTGTATCTCGCCTGTTGTCAAAAAAGGATTTAAAAGAGATGTTGCCCGAAGATGCAATCATTCTCGGTAATGTTTTTTCACCCACTTTCATCTGCTTCAATAAGCAGATTTAGATTATTTAGATGGTTGCACACCAGATATCTCCGCCAGGGATTTGAGTTGACTTCCCTCATCGAGGCAAGTCATGGTGGGTTGTGAGGGACTCGAACCCCCGACCCAGGCATTAAGAGTGCCTTGCTCTACCAACTGAGCTAACAACCCATTCAAACGTCGGAACGCTTGAATGCAGAGCAGACCCTATCAGCGGGGCGAGCCTTGTATAACCATCTCGCTGGCGCGAGGATAGGAGTATGTCCCGCTGGGAAATAAGGATTGCCATCGTCATCAGTACGATAGTTGTCGGGCTTACCCCAGCAGCTACAGAGGCTGTAGAGACGCAGGCAGGCCTTGCTACGGCTGTGCTTGAGACTTTGCCGGTAAAGGGTCGAGCGCCCAAGACCGGATATACCCGCGATCAATTTGGGCAGGCTTGGGCCGATGTTGACCGCAATGGATGCGATACCCGAAACGATATTTTGAGGCGAGATTTGGCGGGAATTGTGTACAAGGCTGGGACTCGAAATTGTGTAGTGGCATCCGGAACTTTGGTCGATAGGTATTCGGGGGAGACCATCAACTTTGTTCGTGGAAATGTCACCAGCATGGAGGTGCAGATTGACCATGTAGTGGCGTTATCGAATGCGTGGCAGACGGGTGCGTTTAAGTTAACGGCAGATCAACGTAAAGCGCTGGCGAATGATCCGCTGAATTTATTTGCGGTGAAAGGGCGATTGAATTCTCAGAAGGGCGATGGCGATGCGGCAACGTGGTTGCCACCACTGAAGAGTTTTAGGTGTGCCTATGTGGCTCAACAGATTGCGGTGAAAGCAAAGTATTCGTTATGGGTTGTGGCGCCTGAGAAGACCGCGATGGTTGCTATTCTGGCAAAGTGCCCAACGCAGAAAGTTCCCGTTAGTTAGGAAGATCTACGGTGTAGTGCACACCGCTAAATTGCTTACGCCACTCAGTTACTTCACGCTTTACTTCTGATGGTTCAACTGAAGTATCCAGCGAACGCGCAATGAACTGAGCGAGTTGATCCATGTGTTCAACCTTCATTCCAAGGCGAACAATTTCAGGAGTACCAATACGAAGACCGTTGAGGTCACCATCAACTGGCGCAATAGGCAATCCGATTCCACAGGCAAGAAGACCTGCTTCGCCCATGCGTTTTGCAGCAGTCTGGCCACCACCATAAGGAGCTGCAAGGATTGCGAATTGGTGGGAAGTTGTGAAGCCTTTATCTGCGGCGTAGATGTTGACACCGCGGTTCTGTAAGTTCTGCGCCAGTGCTTGCGAAGTCTTCACCATCATCTGTGCGTAATCAGGGCCTACAGCTTTCCAATCTTGCAGAGTGATACCGAGCGCTGCTGTCTTTGCAGCGTCGAAGTTAGCGGTAAGCCCTGGGTATGCGATGGCATCTAACTTTTGGGCGATGGCATCATCGTTGGTGACGATTAATCCACCTGCGGGGCCGCCGAGTGATTTATAGGTGGAGAAGGTCATTAGGTGGGCACCTTCAACGAGTGGTTGTGGCCAGACCTTTCCAGCGATCATTCCGCACAGGTGTGCTGCATCAAAGAGAACTTTTGCTCCCACTTCATCAGCAATTGCACGTACTTCAGCAATCGGGTGATGGAACAGATTGAGTGATCCACCGACTGTGATCAGCTTAGGCTTTACTTCATGGGTAAGTTTTCGAAGCGCATCGATATCGATTGTGTAACCGGATTCATCGACAGGTGCTGAGATTGTGTTGAGGCGATAGAGGCCAGCTGATCCGCCTTTATGGTGGGTGATATGTCCGCCAATAGTTGGTGGGGGAGCGATAATGGTGTCGCCGGGTTCGGTAGTGGCCATAAATGCATAGAGGTTTGCGATGGCACCTGATGGAACGCGGAATTCGGCATAGGTTGAACCAAATACTTCGCAAGCAAGTTCTTGAGTAATGATCTCAA